>JADMIO011409260.1_pt1 | contig 90160 bp, 82 predicted proteins | sample 8958161 | NCBI WGS metagenome assembly JADMIO01 (sample SAMN16585339, study PRJNA669376) | soil metagenome | isolation source: Crop rotation soil | place: USA: Cullars Rotation, Alabama | collected 2011
GCCTGGAGCGGGCCCGCCGATCCCCAATGGGGGTGGTTCACCTCCGGCTGGCTATGGGCCAAGCTTGCGCTCGTGCTCGGATTATCGGGCGTACACGGCTTCTTTGTGCGCCTGGTGCGCGATTTTGCTCTGGACCGGAACCGGCGCGGCGCCACATTCTACAGGGGGATCAACGAGCTACCGACGGTATTGATGTTCGGCATCGTGCTCCTCGTGGTGCTCAAGCCATTCTAAGGCATGATCCCGAAACCTGTGCGGCGGTGTTCGGAAAAGATCATGCTGACAAGATGCTGAAGCGGGCAGGCCCTTGGCATCTGCCTTCAGCCCGCCGAAATCTCCACATGCCGGCAACGTCCTACTTGCGCCGGCAGTCAACTTTTCTTATGTTGGGCGCACTCCCCCGAACGCCGGCAGATGTCTTGACGAATTCCGGCCCTGCGTGGGACCGGCCGCCGCATCGGCCAGTGGGCCGAAAGGCCGCTTTTCAAGACTGCCCCTCCCCTCCCTCTCCGCGCCAGCGGGCCTTTAGTCCTCCCGCCGCGCATTTCCAGGACCACCCGCATGCGGGAAATGAAACTCCAAGACCTCAAAGCCAAGACTCCCGGCGAGCTCGTCTCGTTTGCGGAGGAACTCGAGGTCGAGAACGCCAGCACCATGCGCAAGCAGGAGCTGATGTTCGGCATTCTCAAGCAGCTCTCCGCGCGCGAGACCGACATCGTCGGCGAAGGCGTGGTCGAGGTGCTCTCCGACGGCTTCGGGTTCCTGCGCTCGCCCGAGGCGAATTACCTGCCCGGCCCCGACGACATCTACGTGTCGCCCTCGCAGATCCGACGCTTCGGCCTGCGCACCGGCGACACCATCGACGGGCATATCCGTTCGCCCAAGGAGGGCGAGCGCTACTTCGCGCTTCTCAAGGTCAACACCATCAACTTCGAGGACCCCGAGAAGGCCCGGCACAAGGTCAATTTCGACAATCTCACCCCGCTCTACCCCGACGAGCGGCTGCGCATGGAGCACGAGGATGCGACCAAGAAGGACCTGTCGTCGCGCGTGATCGACATTGTGGCGCCGATCGGCAAGGGCCAGCGCGCGCTCATCGTCTCGCCGCCGCGCACCGGCAAGACCGTGCTGTTGCAGAACATCGCGCACGCGATCACCTCCAACCACCCGGAGTGCTACCTGATCGTCCTTTTGATCGACGAGCGGCCCGAGGAAGTCACCGACATGCAGCGCTCGGTCAAGGGCGAGGTCGTATCCTCGACCTTCGACGAGCCGGCCTCGCGCCACGTGCAGGTGGCCGAGATGGTGATCGAGAAGGCCAAGCGCCTGGTCGAGCACCAGCGCGACGTGGTGATCCTGCTCGACTCGATCACCCGGCTTGGGCGCGCCTACAACACCGTGGTGCCGTCGTCCGGCAAGGTGCTCACCGGCGGCGTCGACGCCAACGCGCTGCAGCGGCCGAAGCGCTTCTTCGGCGCGGCGCGCAACATCGAGGAGGGCGGCTCGCTCACCATCATTGCGACCGCGCTGATCGACACCGGCAGCCGCATGGACGAGGTGATCTTCGAAGAGTTCAAGGGCACCGGCAATTCGGAGCTGATCCTCGACCGCAAGGTCGCCGACAAGCGCACCTTCCCGGCCATGGACATCACCCGTTCCGGCACCCGCAAGGAGGAACTGCTCACCGATGCGGGCGTGCTCAAGAAGATGTACGTGCTGCGCCGCATCCTCAACCCGATGGGCACCATGGATGCCATCGACTTCCTGCTCGACAAGCTGCGCAATACCAAGACCAACTCCGAGTTCTTCGAGTCGATGAACACCTAATGGATCAGCCGGCGACCAGCGTGCGCGCGGGCTTCGGCGCGGACTGAGGTGGCGCAAACAGCGCCAGCAGGGCGCGCCGGATCGCGGCCTGCCGGGTCGCGGCCGAGATCTTTGCCCCGAACAGGTCGGTGACATAGAACACATCGACGACCCGCTCGCCGAAGGTGGCGACGTGCGCCGAGGCGATGTTGAGATTGAGCTTCGAGAGCGTGGTGGTGAGCTCGAACAGGAGCCCCGGGCGGTCGAGACCGGTGACTTCCACCATCGTGTAACGGTTCGACCACTGATTGTTGATCGTCACCTCGGGCTCGATCGCGAAAGCCTTCAGCCGGCCCTTGACGGGACTGCGCTTGGCGAGCACCTCGGGCAGTTTGATGGCGCCCTGCAGCGCCTTCTCGATCGCGCTGGCGACACGCAGCGCGCGGCGTTCCTCGTCTTCGTCGGCATCGAACTCGCGGCTCACCGCGATGTTGTCGAGCGCGCGTGCGTCCGTGGTGGTGAAGATCTGTGCGTCCACGATATTGGCGCCGCCCATCGCGCAAGCGCCCGCGATGATCGACAGAAGCCACGGATGGTCGGGCGCGAACACGGTCAGTTCGGTCACCCCGCGCGCGCGCTCGAGTGAAATCGAGGTGGCGAGCTGTTTGCCTGCCTGCTCGGTGGCCCGCACGAAGCGGGCGTGCGCCACCGTGTGCGGCAGGTCGACCTTGAGCCAATAGGCCGGATACTGCCGCGCCACGTAAGCATCGACCTCGGCAGGAGGCCAGTCGGCAAGCTCGGCGCGGAAGTCGGCCTGCGCCATGGCGACCCGACGCGCCCGGTCGACTTCCGAGAAGCCGCCGGTGAGCACCGGCTCGGTCTCGTAATAGAGGGTGCGGATGAGCTGCGCCTTCCAGCCGTTCCAGACTCCCGGGCCGACCGCCTTGATGTCGGCGGCGGTCAGGATGGTGAGCAGCTTCATGCGCTCGACCGATTGCACCACCTCGGCGAAATTCTGGATCGTCACGCGATCGGAAAGGTCGCGCGATTGGGCAACGCTCGACATGGTCAGGTGCTGCTCGACCAGCCAGGCCACCGTTTCGGTCTCGGCCGCCGAAAAGCCGAGCCGCGGACAGAAGCGTCGCGCGATGCGGGCACCGGCGATCGAATGATCCTCGATCCGGCCCTTGGCGATGTCGTGCAGGAAGAGCGCCACGTAGAGGAGCTGACGATGTGCGGGCTGGATGGTGCGCATCAGCTCGTTGATCACCGGGGCGTCCTCGGAGCGGTCGGCCTCGATGTCGGAGAGGATGCCGATGCAGCGCAACAGATGCTCGTCCACCGTATAATGGTGGTACATGTTGAATTGCATCATCGCGACGATGCGGCCGAACGGGCGCACGAAGGCACCGAGCACACCGGCCTCGTTCATGCGGCGAAGCACCGTCTCGGCGTCGTTCTGCGACGTGAGGATTTCCAGAAACAGCCGGTTGGCCTCCGGGTTCGCACGCAGCTTGCGGTCGATCAGCGCAAGCGAGCGCCGGATCGCGCGCATCGCGTCCGGGTGGAAGGCGAGATTGTATTTCTGCGCCAGATGGAAGATGCGGATGAGGTTTACCGGATCGCGCTGGAACACGCCGCCGTCGCCGTGGGCGACGACGATGCGGTTGTAGTCGACGATGAAGTCGTCGCTCTCGGCGAGCGTGCGCCGGGCGCTCGGCCGGAACCGCGCCATCATCCGGCTGAGCACCGGCATCGGCTTGGCCTGGCTGTCCTCGAGCTCGCCGCACACGATGGCGGTAAGGTCGCCCACGTCCTTGGCGATGAGGAAGTAGTGCTTCATGAAGCGCTCGACGTCGCGCATCCCCGGATGCTCGGTGTAGCCGAGCCGCACCGCGATCTCGCGCTGGATGTCGAACGACAGCCGCTCCTCGGCATGGCCGGTGACGAAATGCATGTGGCAGCGGACCGACCAGAGGAAGTCTTCGCAGCGGCGGAACAGCGCATATTCGCGCTGATCGAAGACGCCGCGCTCGATCAGCTCCTCGGGCTCGCGCGCGCGGTAGACGTATTTGGCGATCCAGAACAGCGTGTGCAGGTCGCGCAAGCCGCCCTTGCCGTCCTTGACGTTGGGTTCCACCAGATATCGCGACTGGCCGGTGCGGCGGTGGCGCTCCTCGCGCTCGGCGAGCTTGGCCGCGACGAACTCCGCGGCGGTGCCCTGCGCGACCTCCTTGTCGAAGCGCGTGATCAGCTCGTCGAAGAGCGCGCGATCGCCGAAGAGAAAGCGCGATTCCAGGATCGCGGTCCGGATGGTGATATCGGCCTTGGCGTGGCGGATGCACTCGTTGACCGAGCGGGTGGCATGGCCGACCTTGATGCCCATGTCCCACAGACAATAAAGGATGACCTCGGCGACCGACTCGCTCCAGGCGGTCTGCTTGTAAGGCAGCACGAACAGGAGGTCGATGTCGGAGCCGGGGGCAAGCAGACCGCGTCCGTACCCGCCGGTGGCCACGATGGCCATGCGCTCCGCCTCGGATGGGTTCTCCGAGGGGTAGAGGTGGCGGCAGGTGAACTCGAACAGCACGCGGATGATCTCGTCATGCATGAAGCAGAGCCGCTCGGCGCAACGGCGCCCGTGGCGCTCCTGCAGAAGGAGCGTCTCGGCGGTCGTGCGGCCTTGGGTGAGCGCCGCGCGCAGATGCTGCGCGACGGCCGTGCGCAGCGCGCGAGTATCCGCGGCGCCGGCGCGGGCCAGCGCATCCAGTTCGGTCGCGATGGCCGCGGCGTCGAATATCTCTGCACTGGCCGTGCGAGTGAGTGTTTTGGCGTTCGGCATGACCTCTCGATAGCCGACTTGGTCCAGCGCTGTCACGTCACGAAAACTGCGCCGGGCGTAAGCCCGACAAGCAGAGCGCAACGCCTCGTCAATGCATGAGCAGGATCGGACGGTCGGCGTGCCGGATGAATGCTTCCGTACAGCTTCCGAACAGGAGTTCATGGGTACGCGATTGGCCGAAGGCGCCCATGACGACGAGATCGGCACCGCAGGTCTCGGCTGCGGTGGCGAGCGCGTCCGATACCTTGCGGGTGTCTGCCGGGATAAGCCGCACTTCGGTCGCCACCTTGTTCCAGGCGAACTGCCGCACGAGGTGCGTCATGGCTTCGTTGAGGCTGCGGTCGCGTTCCATGACGCTCGTGAACACGACACGTTTGGCGTGCGTGAGCAGCGGCATGGCGGCGGACAACGCGCGCGCCGCATTGTCGGATTCCTTCCAGCACACCATGATGGTGCCGGTGAGCTTCTGCGGCGCATCGGTGGCGGCGACCAGCATCGGACGACCGCATCCAAGCACAAGCCGCTCCAGCGTATCGGGCGGCAGCCCGTGCGTCTGCTTGGCCCGGCCCATCACCACCAGGTCGTTGTGGCGCGCGTGGAAGGTCAGTCTGGCGAGCGCGTTGTCGGTCTCTTCGCAGATGCTGCCGGTGATCCGGTTGGTGCCCGAGGGCGTATCGGCGAGCTCGATCATGGAACGCTCGCAGAATTCGCGGATGTGCTTCTCGGCAAGCGTGGAGAATGACTGCGCCTTGGTGTCGAGCTGATCGAGCGCATTTCGCAGCGCCGGACCGCGGGCAAACTCCGCGCCGCTGTAGCGGGCTGCCTGGCCGGCGCTGACATGCACATGCAGGAATTCGAGGTGCGCCGCGAACGGACGCGCCGCCGCAAGCGCCGTCTGCATGATGACCTCGTCGCGGCCGCCGCCCCCGACGAGCACCAGGATTGTTCTCATGGCGCGGGAAACCACTATCTTAACGCCGAGCGCAATGGTCTATCCTGCCGGCACTCGGGCGGGTGTGGCAAGGGCGGAAATTGGCGGAAAGGGCACGCAGGGTTTACGTATGGCAACGACAAGGACGCATGTTGGGGTGCCGTGGGACGGGCGCACCGCCTACGAGCGCTGGGTCGAGAACGACCTAGGGCTCGATCTGCACCGGGGCTACTCGGCGAGCGGGCTCAAACGTGTTGCGCTCAAACCCTGGGCAGAGCGCGGCATCGCGGCGACGTTCTACGACATCATCGGCGCGGAATCGCTTGCCGGCATGTATGTGGGCGAAGTCGCACCCGGACAATCGAGCAAGCCGGTCCGCCAATTGTGCGACGAGGTCATCTACGTGTTGTCCGGCCGCGGCAGCACCAGCGTGGAGACCGCCAAGGGCCCGATCTCATTCGAATGGGGCCCGCGCAGCCTGTTCGCCATTCCGCTCAATTGCCGCTATCAACTGCACAACAGTTCCGGGCGCGGGGGCGCCCGCTTCGTCAGCGTCAACACCATTCCGATCGTCTACAACCTGTTCCGCGACGCGAAATTCGTGTTCGGTTGCGACTGGGATTTCGGCCGCATCAATGCCGAGGCGAGTCTGGCCGACACGGTCCTCTACAAGCCCGACGCCAGGCACGAGCGGACCGCCGTCAACCTGCATGAGACTACCTTCGTGCCCGACATCCTGCTGGTGCAGCGTTCCAGCTTCGCCGAGAAGGGAGTGGGCAACAACACGGTCTATTTCGAGCTCGCCAACTCGGTGATCTCGGTGCATGTCGCGCAACATCCAGGCCTGCGATTCTTCAATCCGCACCGGCACGGCCCCTCGGCTTTCGTGTTCACGCTCGGCGATTCGAGCGGCTACACGCTGATGTGGCAGGATGGCGGGAACGAAGTCCGGTTCGACTGGCCCGAGGACGACGTCGGGGTTGTGGTGCCGCCCAACATGTGGTGGCACGGACATTTCGGCACAGCGCCGAGCGCCATCCAACTCGCCATCAAGCTGCGCAGCCGCAAGCACCCGCTCAATCACCTCTTCGACAAGTCGCACAAACACGTGTCCGAGGGCGGCAAGCTCATCCGCTATAGCGATCTGGAAGCGGGACTGCGCGATCGCATCTGGCAGACCTACGTCGACGAGTGCCGCCGCCACGGCCATGAGGTGCGCGATCCGCGCAAGGATGAGGCCGGCGCCTTGAGTGCAGGTGCTGGATGAGAACCCACGCAGTTCCATGCGGCCTGCGTGCTCACTCCCCCGCTTGCGGTAGAGCGTAGGGAGGGGCCTCTCTCTACACGCACGCGGCTTGCGGAGAGAGCCCCCTCCCGCCGCGCTATATTCCTAATCACTCCGCCCGACGCGCCCGCGTCGCGCTTGGCGCTGCGCTTCTGCATCGACAGGAGCCAAATGTGCGCGCCCGCTCAGTCGATCTTGAGACCCTGCCGGCGCATCATGTCGGCGATGAATTGCAGAGCTTCGGGCGGCGCGCTGGCGAGCGTCTTCATCCAGCGCTCGATGTCGCGATAATCGACCGGCGTGAGAGTCTCAGCCAGCGCCTTGCTGCGCTCGATGAACTCGGGATCCTCCATGACTCGCGTAAACGCCTCGCGGTAGACGCCCGCGATTGCATTCGGTGTCTCCGGCGGCAGCGCGAGCCACTTGTCGGGTCCGGAATGCACCGTGAGCCAGTAGTCGAAAGCGCTGGCTGCGAGCGGATCACGGATCCGGCCCTCGACCATCCGGGGCAAGAGCGGTGCGTCCCCGAACTCGGGGCGCGCGCTCGGCACGCCTCCCCGAACGGTTCCGGATTGCAGAAGGATCTTCGACTTGCCGCTCCCGATAAGCCCGGTGAACAGCGCACTGTTGCTGGTTGCGGTCATGTCGATCTCGCCACGGTCGAGCGCGACGAAGAGCTCGTTGGTGCCCCGATAGCCGACCACCCAGCGCAGGTTCCAGCCGAGGAATTCGGCGCCCCACGCGGCCATCTGCATCTCGGTGCGCGGCGCTCCGCTGGTCGAGCCCATGATCACCGGGGCGGCCTGTTTGTCGTACAGCCGCGCTTGGGCATTGCTGTTGATAACGAGCGCGGAGCCGCCGCGGCCGGCGCCGCCGACGAAGACGAACCGATTCGGATCGTACTGCGACTGCGGCTTTCGATACTGAATGGGGTCGGCTTGTGTGCCGGCCCCCATGGTGATCGTCAGCCCGTCCGGCTTCGTGCGCTGGACGAAATAGTTGAGCCCGGTAAGACCCTCGGCGCCGGGCATGTTCTGCACCACCACGGTGGGCTCGCCGGGCAAATGGCGCCCAAGTGCCGAAGCGACGAGTCGGCCTGCGAGATCGGTGCCGCCCCCGGAGGCAAAACCGATCAGCATGGTGACGGTCCTGCCCTTGAACGAGACCGGCTGCGCCGAAGCCGCCGAGCACGCCAGCAGCAATGCACAAACGCTTGCGACGGATCCTCTCATGCGCTGCGCTCCTGTTGTCGCGCTGCGAGAATGATGGACCGGACGACAACGTGATGCAATATTCGCAAGGATCGCGCTTGTTTCAGCCAAGCCGAGGGGAGCGAGAAGACTATGGTGCGGCATGCCTGGACGATGTCGTTCCTGCTCGCTTGCGTCGCCGCACAGTCTCCGGCCTGTGCCGATCCGGTCGAGGAGTTCTACAAAGGCCGGCAGGTCAAGCTTGTCATTGGAGCGAACAACGGCGGTGCCTACGACTCTTACGGGCGCCTGCTGGCGGCGCATCTCGGCAATCACATCCCCGGGAACCCGACCGTCGTGCCGGCCAATATGCCGGGGGCCTCCGGCGTCCAATCGGCCACCTACCTCTATCAGATCGCGCCGAAAGACGGCCTGACGCTTGGGCTTTTCAATCAGAGCATGGGCCAGCGCCAGCTCCTGGAGCCCCAGGTGGTGCGCTTCGATGGCCGCCTCTTTCATTGGCTCGGCGCCATGAACACGACGACCAGCGTCTTCATCACCTGGCACGGGAGCGGGGTGAGGACGCTCGAGGAGGCCAAATCCAAGGACGTGGTGATGGGCGCGCTCGCGAGCGACGGTGGCAACGCAGTCTATCCGCTGCTCCTGAACAAGCTCCTCGGCACCCGCTTCAAGGTGGTTCTCGGCTATCCGGGAGGCAACACCATCCAGCTTGCGATGGAGCGTGGCGAGGTCGACGGCCGCGCCTCGGTGGTCTGGTCGGGCCTCAAGGCTGCCTGGCCGCAGTGGATCGCAGAGAAAAAAATCAACGTGATCCTGCAGATCGGTTTGCACAAGGAGCACGATCTCCCCGACGTGCCGCTTCTGACCGATCTGGCGCAGACGCCGTTGCAGCAGGCGATCTTCCGCTTCGTGTCGAGCGACAGCGCCATGGGCTTTCCGGTCGTCGCGCCCCCGGGCGTATCGGCCGAGCGGGTGACGGCGCTGCGCCAGGCCTTTGCCGAGACGATGACCGACGCCGCCTTCCTGAACGATGCGCAAAGGCGCGGATTGGCGATTGCGCCCAGCGCCGGCGCCGAGGTGCAACAGCTTGTCGCGGACCTGCTCGCCACGCCCCAGGACGTCATCGCCACGCTCAAGCGCAGCATCGAAGAGGCGCGCGCCGAGGCGAAGCCGGGGCGCTAGCCCGTTTTCCGATTTGATGGAATCGGGAAGCGGTCTAGCCATTTTTAGTGATCGCATTTTCTTACGGAAAACCGGTGCCCACTTTTCCTGAAAATGCTCTAGTTGGCCTACTCGCTGCCGGCGAGCGCGCACTGTTGCGTGAGCATGATCTCGCGGCGCTCGCGACCCGATTGGACGATCGCGTTGCCGACTTCGAGCGTGGCCATGCCCCAGCGGCCGTCATGGATCAGCGGCTTGCCCTCGACCACCGCTTCGTACATGTCACGCATTTCCAGCAGGCCGGTGCCGCGCCCGCCGTGCACCGGAATGGCCCGGCAGCCGCCGTCGTCATACACGAGGATGCCATTGGGTCCCTGGCGGATATCGCCACGCTCGAAACTCGCCACGGTGATGCCGAACCAGCCGATATGGGCGCGGGTGCCGATGCCGATGCGCCCGGCCTGGCCGCTGCCGCGGCTCGCCGCATGCCGCGCGCCCGCCCCGAAGCGCATGCCCTCCTTGGCGGCGGCGATATCGATCTCGCCGGTGCGTAGCGCGCGACGCACGAGCGCGCGCTCCTCGTCCGAATACATGCGGTTGCCGATGCCCCAGGTCAGCTCCGAGGTGTCGAAATAGCCGTACCCGTTATACGTGATGGTGGCCGGCGTGCCGTCTTCGAACTCCAGATAGGCGGAAAAATTGCCCGGACAGGGCCGCTCCCGCATCCAGCGTCCCACCGAGGCTCGCACGCTGCGCACGCGCCCGCCGCCAAGCAGTCGCACCGTATCGATCAGGTGCGGCGCATGCCGGTAGACCACGCCGCCGCCGAGGGCCTCGTCCAGTTCCTCCGGCTCGCGCGGCTTGAGCAGCCAGTCAGTGGAAAGCCACGACTGGATCGCGATCAGTCGGCCGAGCTCGCCCGAGCGCGCTACCCGCCACATCGCCTGCACGTCAGGGCTCATGCTGTAGGTCTGCCCGCACAAGAGTTTCACGCCGTTCCGTTCGGCCGCGAGGCACATGCGCTCGCATTCTTCGACCGTGAGGGCCATCGGCTTGGTGCAAATCACGTGCTTGCCGTGCTCGGCTGCGAGCACCGTGTGCGCGCAGTGGAACTGGTTCGGCGTTGCCACCCAGATCACATCGAGCGAAGGATCGGCGCAAAGCTCCTCGACGCTCTCGTAGACGCGCCCATGATATTTGCGCAGGAACGCATGCAGCGCGCTCCTGCGCCGGTCGGCGGCGGCGAGGATCTGGGCATACGGCGATTGCTCGACCCCGGGCAGGAACAAGGTGCTGGCAACGCCCAGCCCGGCGATGCCGAGCCGCAAAGTCTTGACCGGCGTTTGCGCTGCAGGCTGCGTCGTTTCATCGTGCATGACCATCGCGAGTCTCGTGTCCTGCCTGGCCGTCAGTTGATTTTGGCGCGTGTTGTGGGAAATTGACAGCGCCACCCGCCACCGCGCACGCCCAACAGCGCTACGCCCTCTGGAGGTGCCGTCATGACCACGAAGGAGCAGAACGAGCGCCTGACCTGCGTCGGTCTCGGGACGCCTATGGGCAAGCTCTTGCGGTGCTACTGGCAGCCGGTCGGGACCGCGCTCGAACTCGAGCGCGAGCCCGTGCAGAAGATACGGCTCCTAGGCGAGAACCTCACGCTCTACCGCTCCGAAGCGGGCGAGTACGGTCTCATCGGCGAGCGGTGCCCGCACCGCTGCCTGTCGATGGAATACGGCATCCCGGATCCGCGCGGGCTGCGCTGCGCCTATCACGGCTGGTTGTTCGACGCCAAGGGCCATTGCCTCGAGCAGCCGTTCGAGGACCGCACGCTTGCCGAGAACCGCTACAGGGACAAGGTGAGGATCAAGGCCTATCCGGTGCAGGAACTCGGCGGACTGATCTTCGCCTATCTGGGTCCCGAGCCGGTGCCGCTCGTGCCGCGTTGGGATGTGCTGGTGCGCGAAGACGTCGACACGGTCGTAGAAATCCACCGGCTGCCCTGCAATTGGCTGCAATGCATGGAGAACGCCGCCGACCCGGTGCATTTCGAGTTCCTGCACGCCGCCTTCGGCAACTACCAGCTCAAGCGGCTCGGCCGCCCGCCCGCGATGCAGGCGGCGCGCCACATCAAGATCGAGTTCGACCGCTTTCCGTACGGCATCATGAAGCGCCGGCTGCTGGAGGGCGAAACCCCCGATGTCGACGATTGGACCACCGGCCATCCGCTCCTGTTCCCCAACATTCTGGCGGTGGGCAGCGCGAGCGCCCCGACGCTGCAGTTCCGCGTGCCGGTCGACGATGCGCACACCGTCCAGTTCGCCTACCGCACCTCCGTTCGCAAGCCTGGCGCCGCGCCTCGCGCCATGGCGGTGAAGCACACGAGCCTGTTCAATGAGGACGGCAGGATCGTCGCCGACAACATCCCGGCGCAGGACATGGTCGGATGGGTCGGCCAGGGGCCAATCTCGGACCGCACGCAGGAGCATCTGGCCACGAGCGACAAGGGCGTGCTGCTCTATCGGCGAATGCTGGTCGAGCAGATGGAACGGGTGGAACGCGGCGAGGAACCGATGGCGGTGATCCGCGACCGCAGCGAAAACGAGCCGATGATCAACCTCCGCCGCGAGCGGCGCGCCTGGCAGGCGTTCCAGTCGCAGTATCGCAACGTCTTCGGCCAAGTCGAGGCGACGATCGGCAGTCCCACCGGCTGACCGACGATCAGGCCGGCGCAAGGCACCAAACGTTAATGATTTTGACGCAAAGCTTCCGCCGCAAAGCCTTTTTCAACCGCATGCTGCGAGGACGGTGGCCGGGCGGAGGGCGCATCCTTCGCTGACAGGGCGCCGAGGCAGGTTTGAGGGTGAGCCGCCTTTCGATCATTTCCGACACGCTGCTGCGCGCCAAGCATATCGGCGGCGAGCTCGGAGGCGTCTTCGAGACGCAATGCTTGTCGCTCGACAGCTTCTCGGACGCCGAACCGACCGAGTTCACGGTCGGCGACGTCAACCTCGACTGCAAGCAGATCTCCGACCTGAAGATTTGGCTCAAGCGCCGGCCCAAGAACGGCAGGGTCGTGTTCCTGGTCGACAAGGGCTCGCATCATCAGGCGGTGCAGGCGAATGCGATCGGCGCGACCGACGTGATGCTGCGGCCGCTCAAGGGCAAGACGCTGCTCAAGACGCTTTTGGGCGACCTCGAGAGTCTGGCGGGCGGGCCTTCCGGCATCCCGCCCGGCAGTTCGGCGGGGGTCGTGGCGGGCATCGGCGCGCTGCAGGCTATCTTTGCGTCGGCGAGTCTCGGCGCCCCGCTCGACTCCACAACGATCAACGCGGCCGGCGAGTCTGTCGTCTCCAATATCGAGGAAGAGGGAATCAAGCGCTGGATCGAGACGGTGCGCAAGCATCACAGCCAGACCTACCAGCATTGTCTCATCGTCACCGGGGTGGCGGTGAGCTTCGGCCAGCACCTGCGCTTCCCGCCGACCGACCAGTGCCGGCTCGCGACCGCGGGCCTTCTGCACGACATCGGCAAGGCGCGGATTCCGCTGGCGATCCTCGAAAAGCCCGGGCCGCTCGATGCCGAAGAGCTTGCCATCATGCGTCAGCACCCGCTTTTGGGCTACGAGGCGTTGCGCCCCATCGAGGGCATCCACCCCGAGATGCTCGATTTGGTGACGCATCACCACGAGCATCTCGACGGCTCAGGCTACCCGCATGGGCTGCAAGCAAGCGAATTGTCCGACCTCGTCCGCAGCATGACGATTGCCGATATCTTCGGCGCGCTGATCGAGCGACGCTCGTACAAGCCACCGATGTCGGGAGAAGCCGCCTTCCAGATCCTGCTGGATATGGGCACCAAACTCGACAAGGACCTGGTGCGGGCGATGCGGCCGATCTCGCAATGTCATTTCTGAACGGCCGCTCCGGCCGCCAACCTATTTGTAGAAACGTACCCCCTTCACCCGCGAGGACAGTTCCAGCGCATCGAGGCAGGCGCTGACCTCGCCGGGCACGCACGCCGTAATATCGTTGACCAGCACCGAGCCGATCTGCTCGCAATTGCCGTCGAGCAGGAATGTGCGCACGTTGGTCTTGCCGGCACGCATCGGCCCGAGCTCGGTCGCCATGCGCCGGTAGATGATCCCGTCGTGATCGAACAGGGCCATGTCGAGCTTGAGACTGTCGATCGCGCTGTCGCCGCGGTTGTGCGTCAGGAATGTCAGCCGGCAGCGGTTGTCCGCGGTTTCGGCTGAGTTGAGCTCCACCGCAATGTTTTCGGCGGCTGCGGCAAGCTGCGCCAGGACAAGCTGCAGAACGACGCACGACAGGATGGGAACAAGGCGCCACGCTGATCGCATTTCGGCCTCCGACTAGGCTAGGGCTCGGCACCGGGCCATCGCACCATTGTTAACGAGCCGGTAGGCCGCGCGCAATCGACCCACCGCGTAGCACATGGTCGATGCGAACAAGCTTGCGAAAACCGCGCATCGGGTCTTTCGCCCCCGAGCCAACTCGTCCATCATCGAGCACGAAATGAGCGTCGACATCGCGCCACTTGCACGCAGCCACCGGAGGAGGACATGCAACTTTCCCGTCGCAAGATCCTGCATCTGGCTGCGGGCGCAGCCGCACTTGCGCCGTTGCCGCGGACGACATGGGCGCAAGCCTATCCGGTGCGTCCGGCGCGTATTCTCGCGGGCTTTCCACCCGGCAGCACGACCGACATCATCGCGCGCCTCGTGGGGAACTGGCTGCAGGAGCGGCTCGGCCAACCTTTCGTCGTAGAGAACCGGCCTGGCGCGGGGGGCAGCATCGCGGCGGAGGCCGCCGTGCATGCGCCAGCGGACGGCTACACGCTGCTTCTGATCACCTCCTCGCACGCCATCAACGTGAGCCTTTACGGCAACCTGCGGTTCAGCATCCTGCGCGACGTCACGCCGGTCGCCCCGATCGTGAGCGTGCCGAATGTCATCGTGATCAACCCATCCATTCCGGCCACGACCGTGCCCGAGTTCATCGCCTATGCAAAGGCCAACCCTGGCAAGCTCAACATGGCCTCGGCCGGCAACGGCACGTCGAGCCATCTCGCCGGCGAGCTGTTCGCGATGATGGCGGGCATCAAGATGGTGCACGTGCCTTATCGGGGCCAGGCGCCGGCGCTCACCGACCTGCTTGGCGGTCAGGTGCAGATATCGTTCGCGCCGATGCCGCCCTCGATCGAGCACATCCGCGCCGGCAAGTTGCGAGCGCTCGCAGTGACATCCCCCGCGCGCTGGAACGAGCTGCCCGAAGTGCCGGCGGTGGCGGAGTTCCTGCCCGGCTATGAGGCGAGCACCTGGGCAGGACTGGCCGTGCCCCGCGGCACGCCCACGTCGATCATCGACAGGCTCAATGCGGAGATCAACGCGGGCCTGGCCGATCCCAAGGTCAAGGCCAACCTGGCCGACATGGGGGGCATCGTGCTGCCGGGCTCGCCCGCGGCGGCCGCCAAGCTGCTTGCGGAAGAGACCGAGAAGTGGGCCAAGGTGGTGAAGTTCGCAGGCATCAAGCCGGAGTGAGCCGGCATCCTACTGCCGCATCGCGGCTTCGGTGGCGGCGAGTTGCGCCGGATCGCTCACCGGCAGCGAGCAGCGCTCCTCGACGCAGACGAAAGCCGCGCCAGCCGCCTGGGCGGTTGCCAGCACGGCCTTGATCTTCTCCTGTGCCGGATGGTCCGGCGCCACCTCCTCCGTGCTCGCCGCGCGCAGCAGCGCGCGTTGCAGGAACGGCAGCTTCAGGGCCGCAGCGCGTAGGGAATCTGCGGCTGGGCCGCTGCCCGCGACGACGATCTCGGCCACGCGTAGGCGCAAGTCGAGCGCGTTGAACAGCGTCAGATGCATGAACAGGTTTTCGTTGGCGATCGGCAGCAGTCCTTCGAACAAACGGTCGGCCTGGCGCCGCCAGGCTTGCGCGCCGGAATAGACGGCGAGGCGCACCATGTTCTGCACCGCGATGCCGTTGGCGTTCGGTGTCGCCTCGTCGCTTGCGGAATCCAGCCGGATGACGAGGCCCTGGGCATCGTCGGCGGTGAGATAGTAGCCGCCGTTGCCGGCATTGGCGTAGTGGCGGTCGAGCGTCGCCTGCCAGGCGAGTGCGCGTTCGAGGTAGTCGTGACTGCCGGTCGCCTCGTGCAGCGCCAGCGCTGCGCGAATCATGTTGGCATGGTCGGAAGCAAGCCCGGGAAACACCAGCTTGTCGGCACGCCAGGAATGGCCGAGCCGGTCGCCGCGGCTCATGCGCGAGCTGATGAACAGGAAGGCGCGCGCTGCCATGTGCAGCCAGTCCGGCTCCTCGAAGATGATGCCGGCGTTCACCAGCGCCGCTATCATCAAGCCGTTCCAGTCCGCCAGCACCTTGTCGTCCAGCCCGGGCCGCACGCGCTGTCCGCGCGCGGCGAGCAGCTTTGTGCGCAAGGACGTTAGCCGCGTCTCCTCCTCGGGCGTCGCCGCGATGCGCGCCAGCCGATTGAGGATGGTATGGCCCTCGAAATTGCCCCCCGGCGTCACGTCATGGTGGCGGGCGAAGAACGCCGCATCGTCGCTGCCGAGGAGGTCGGCGATCTCGCCTGACGACCAGACATAGAATTTGCCTTCCTCGCCCTCCGAATCGGCATCGAGCGACGACGCAAATGCGCCGCCTTCCGTCGTCATCTCGCGCCCGAGCCATTGCACGGTCTCGCGCGCGCGGGTGCGGAACAGCTCGCGTCCGGAGCGGGCGAAGGCGAGCCCGAGCAGTTCGAGCAGTTGTGCGTTGTCGTAGAGCATCTTCTCGAAATGCGGCACCAGCCAGCGCTCATCCACCGAGTAGCGGGAGAAGCCGCCGCCCAGATGGTCGTAGATACCGCCCTGACAGATGCGCTCAAGCGTGAGCTCGACGAGACCGAAATAGCGGGCGTCGCTGCCGCGCAGACCGGCGCGCCAGAGGAATTCGAGCATCATCGTGTTGGGAAATTTCGGCGCGCCGCGCAGGCCCCCATGCACCACGTCGATGACGCCGGCGATCTTCTGCGCCGCGCTGTCGAGCTCGGGCCTGCCGATCACCACCCGGCCGGGCGGCCGAGCGCTCGCCGAAAGACGCGCCATCAAGGCGTCGCGGTTCTGCTCGATGCTCTTCGGCTCCTCGCGGAAAATGCGCGCCACGTTGCGCAGCACGTCCTGGAAGGCGGGTTTGCCGTAGCGGCTCTCCTTCGGAAAATAAGTGCCTCCCCAGAACGGCTCTCCGGCGGGCGTGAGGAACATCGTCAAGGGCCAGCCGCCGTGCTCCCCAAGGTGGTGCAGCGCCGCCATGTAGATCTGGTCGATATCGGGCCGCTCCTCACGGTCGACCTTGATGTTGACGAACAGCTCATTCATGACGCGCGCGGTTTCGAGGTCCTCGAAACTCTCGTGCGCCATCACGTGGCACCAGTGACATGCCGCGTACCCGACCGAGAGCAGGATGGGCTTGTTCGCGCGGTGGGCCTCGCCGAGCGCATCGGGACCCCACGGCCACCAGTCGACCGGATTGTGCTTGTGCTGCAGGAGATAGGGCGAAGTCTCCTGCGCCAGCCGGTTTTCCTGCGTCGTGGTCGAGGAGAGGGCCATGAGCGCATAATGACGCGGAGCGCGGATGGTTCAATGGGCCTCGGCGCCCGCCCCCGCATTAAACGCTTGTGCCGGCAGCGTCCCGGCGCTGATATGGCGTCTCCACGCGCGGAGGACGAATCATGATCAGCATCGATCGGGACTACCTGCTCGTCGCGTTGCTGCTTGCCGTGTCCGGAATGGTGCTCGGGCTCTACATGGGGCTTGCCGCCGATACGACGCTGTTGTCGGTGCATGTGGCGTTCCTGCTGCCCGGTTTCGTCACGCTTGCGATCTACGGTTTCGTGTTCCGGCTGTGGCCGGCGTTGCAAAAGGCGCCGCTCGCACGGGCGCAGTTCTGGACCGGTGTGGTCGGCTCACTGCTCCTGATTGCGGGCGCCTATTTCTATGCCACCAGCAAGTCGGTGCCGCTTGCGGCACTCGGCTCGGTGGTGTCGATCGTGGCAAGCGCGCTCATGGCCTGGCTGTTCTGGCAAAACGCTCGCGAAACGTGAACGAGCCGACCGCATCCGCGGACCGTTCGGACGCACGCGCCGACGCCATATCAGAGCCGCGCGCGACCATCTTTGCCCTCGCCTCCGGCCGACCGCCGGCCGCCATCGCGGTGATCCGTATCTCTGGCCCGCGCAGCCACGTCGCACTGCAAGCACTGATCGGCCGCGTGCCGAAGCCGCGCCAGGCGACGCTTGCCAGGGTTCGCGATCCGCAGACCCGCGAGGAGATTGACCAGGCACTCGTGCTCTGGTTTCCGGCGCCCGCGAGCGAGACCGGCGAGGATGTGGCCGAGCTGCAGCTGCATGGCGGACGTGCCGTGATCGCGGCAATTCTCACGGCACTTGGCCGGCTGGAAGACTGCCGCATGGCGGAGGCCGGTGAGTTCACCCGCCGCGCGTTCGAGAACGGACGACTCGATCTCACACAGGTCGAAGCGCTGGCCGATCTGGTCTATGCGGAAACCGCCGCCCAGCGTCGTCAGGCGCTGGCTCAGGTCACCGGATTGCTCGGAAGCCACGCCGAGCGCTGGCGCCACCGGTTGATCGAAGCACGCGCGCTGATCGAAGCCGGTATCGACTTCGCCGACGAGGGCGACGTGGCGAAGGACACATTGGCGCGCGCCGCAGCCATCATCGCGCCGCTCTTGACCGAAGTCGATGCGGCGCTGCGCAGCGCGATCTATGGCGAGCGGCTGCGCGAAGGCTTGCGAGTTGCCATCCTTGGCCCGCCCAATGCCGGAAAATCCACGCTGTTCAATCGCCTGGCGCAACGCGAGGCCGCGATCGTGTCACCGCACCCCGGCACGACCCGCGACGTGATCGAGGTGCATCTGGAGCTCGCCGGCTACCCGGTCACGCTTCTCGACACAGCCGGCATCCGCGAGAACACCGAGGATCCGATCGAGCGCGAAGGCATGCGCCGGGCGCGCGACGCGGCGGCGGGCGCTCACCTCGTGCTGTGGCTCGAGGACGCCGAGACGCTCGATGCGCTCGCGGTCTGGAAGGCCGAGCACGAACCGCGCGGCGATCCCGGAATGATGCGCTGGCTTCTCGTCAGCAAGATCGACCGGATCAGCGCCGACGAACTTGCCGGCCACAAGGCGGCGCTCCGGCAAAGCCGATGGACGATCCATTACGTCTCGGCGGCGGACGGCAGCGGCATCGACGCGCTTGTCGAATCGATTACGACATTTGCGCAGAATTTCTTTCCGGCAGAGCCGGCGCTGGTCACGCGCGAGCGTCAGCACGTAATCGTGCGGCAGGTGTCGTCGGCGCTACACGCCGCAATGTCCCGGATCGCGCATGGCGGTGGCGAGGAAATCATCGCGGAAGACCTGCGCCATGCCGCGACCCATCTCGGCCGGCTGACGGGGCGCGTCGACGTCGAAGAGGTCCTGGACGTCATCTTCCGTGAATTTTGCATCGGCAAGTGACGCCGCGTGGATGTCACTGTCGGGATCGCGCCTCAATGCCAAGGAGTTTTGCGACCGTGCCGCCCGCCACCATCCGCAGCTCGTCCGGCGAAAGTTCGACCGCTTCCTTCACGTCGGCAACCGGATCGGCACTGCCAACCGGGTAATCGGAGCCGAGCACGATCCGGTCGGCACCCACCCGCTTGAACAGCGTCGCAAGCGCGAGCGGATCGTACAGACAGGTGTCGTAATAGAAATGGCGCAGGTAATCGCTCGGCTTCTTGTGGCCGATGTTGACGCGCGCCTCAGCCTTCTCGATATTGCGGTCAAGCCTTCCCATGCAGGTGGCGAAATAGCCGCCGCCGTGCGCGATCACGATCTTCAGTCCCGGCACGGCGTCGAGAAGGCCTTCGTAGATCAGCGAGGCCGCGACTTTCGCCTCCTCGATCTGCTGCCCGATCGAATTCCATAGCGCGAATTTGCGGTACCAGGGATCGCGGATGCCCTCGGGATGGATGAACACCGGGACGTCGAGCGTGCGGATCGCCTCCCACAACGGCCAGAATTTGCGGTCGCCCAGATAGTCGCCCTCCACATTGGTGGGCAGCATCACCGCCTTGTGGCCGAGCTCCTTGACGGCGCGGTTGAGTTCGGTCACCGCGCGCGCGACGTCCTGCGTCGGCAGCGTCACCGTGCCGACGAACCGCGTGGGCCAGCGCGCCACCCAGCCAGCAATGATGTCGTTCATGCGCTGCGTCAGCTTGAGCGCGGTCGGCGGGTCCGCCCACCAGGTGGACATGTTGACGGGCCCGGTGAAGACCACATGCATGTCGATGCCCCGCTCGTCCATGTCGGCGACCTGCAGCTCCGGATCAAGGAAGCGCTTGAGATGCGGACTGCGGTTCTCTTTTCGCTCGCCGAAGCCGGTGATGGCGTTGCGGTTGACGCAGATGTCGAGCAGCTCGGCGTCGAGCATGTGCGTGTGGAAGTCGATCACCAGGGGGATGTCTGGGTGTTTCTTGGCTTGCATACGATCATCCCGGACTGCGGTGGCGCATTATAGCGCCTCTTGCCGCTTGCGCCTGCCTTAGCCTACAAGGTTGCGCAATTGCGGCACCACCGCGCGCCGCCCACCACGATTGAGAGGACGACATCATGCGGCCGAGCCGCCGACAGCCCGACGAGCTGCGCGCCGTCTCGCTCGAACGCGGCGTGGTGAAATACGCCGAGGGCTCCTGCTTCGTGAAGTTCGGCGATACGCATGTGCTGGTGACCGCCTCCTTGGAGGACCGCCTGCCGCCCTGGCTCAAGGGCCAGGCGCGCGGCTGGATCACGGCCGAGTACGGCATGCTGCCGCGCGCCACCCTCGAGCGCACCCGCCGCGAGGCCTCGGCCGGCAAGCAGAACGGCCGCACTATCGAGATCCAGCGCCTGATCGGACGCAGCCTGCGCACCGTCATCGATCTCGAAGCGCTGGGCGAGCGGCAGATCACGGTGGATTGCGACGTGATCCAGGCCGATGGCGGAACCCGCACCGCCGCGATCACGGGCGCCTGGGTGGCGCTGCACGATTGCGTCACCTGGATGAAGACGCGCGAGATGCTCCGCGTCGATCCGCTGCGCGAGCATGTGGCGGCGATCTCGTGCGGCATCTGCAGCGGCACGCCGGTGCTCGATCTTGATTACGCCGAGGATTCTGCCGCCGAGACCGATGCCAATTTCATCATGACCAGCACCGGGCGGATCGTGGAGATTCAAGGTACCGCCGAGAAAGTGCCGTTCACCGAGGAGCAGTTCTTGGGCCTGCTGGCGCTCGCGAAGAAAGGCGTGGCAAAGCTCGTCGATTTGCAGAAGCTCGCCGTGATGTGAGCGACAGCGAGCAGCCGGACTCCAGAGGACCGATGCAGCACGATGCAAGCCAAGTCGGTCCGGCGTCGGTTGTCGAGTGTCGTTCGATTTCTGGCCGGCTCGTGATTGCCACACACAATCCCGGAAAGCTCGCCGAGATGCGCGAACTGCTGGCGCCATTCGGGATCGATGCCCTCTCGGCTGGCGAGCTTGGGCTTGTCGAGCCGGAGGAGACCGGGGCGCGCTTTCAAGAGAACGCCCGCATCAAGGCGCAGGTGGCCGCGCGGGCATCAGGATTGCCGGCTTTCGCGGACGATTCCGGACTATGCGTTGACGCACTCGGCGGCGCACCCGGCATCCACTCGGCGCGCTGGGCCGGGCCCGAAAAGGATTTTGCCGGGGCGATGCAGCGGATCGAGGAGGCCTTACGCGAGCGCAACGCGAACGGGCCGGGCACGCGAAGAGCGCACTTCGTTTCCGCGCTTTGCGTCGCTTGGCCCGATGGCCACATCCAGGAGTTTGAAGGCCGGGTCGACGGCACGCTGGTGTGGCCGCCGCGTGGAACCGCCGGCTTCGGCTATGACCCCATGTTCCTGCCGGACGGCCATGACCGCACGTTCGGCGAGATGACGAGCGAGGAGAAGCATGGCCTGCCGCCGCAGGGGCTTGGCCTGTCGCACCGGGCCCGTGCCTTTGTGAAGCTCGCCGCAGCGTGCTTGAGCGCCCGTAACGGCACCCCATCACCTCCCGCATGAGCGGGAAGGTCGCACGCGCCGCCCAGCGGGTGGGGACTCCTGTTGGGGATTTCTCGTGCACAAGCGATACTACGCCAATGAATCCGCCTGAGTCGCACACGCCGCAACAGCCCCCTGCCTGCCCTCCCCCGCAAGCGGGGGAGGGTAAAGAATTAGCTTTCCCGCAAGGGAGAAAGGGAGAAGAGCCGCCGGCCGGCGATGGGGACACCCAGAAATTTGGGGTCTACATTCACTGGCCGTTTTGCCTATCGAAGTGCCCCTATTGCGACTTCAACAGCCACGTGCGCCATGCCGCCATCGACGAGGCACGTTTTGCACGTGCGTTCGCGGCCGAGATCGCCACGACCGCGGCGCGTGTGCCGGGCCGCAGCGTCTCGACGATCTTCTTCGGCGGCGGCACGCCGTCCTTGATGCAACCCGCAACGGTCGGCGCCATCCTGGATGCGGTCGCGCGGCACTGGACGGTCGCGTCCGATGCCGAGGTCACGCTCGAAGCCAATCCGACGAGCGTCGAAGCCACGCGCTTCCGCGGCTACCGTGCTGCCGGCGTGAACCGCGTCTCGCTCGGAGTGCAGGCGCTCGACGACGGCGCGCTCAGGGCGCTCGGCCGCACGCATACCGCGCAGGAGGCGCTTGCAGCGGTGGCGATCGCGCGCCAAGTATTCGAGCGTTACTCATTCGACTTGATCTACGCGCGGCCCGGACAAACGTCTGCAGCCTGGGCGGCCGAGCTGAAACGCGCCATCGGCGAAGCCGCCGAGCATCTATCGCTCTATCAGCTCACCATCGAGCAGGACACGCCGTTCCACACCCTGTACCAGGCGGGAAAGCTCGTCGTTCCAGACGACGACACGGCGCGCGCGCTCTACGACATCACGCAGGAGATCACCGCCGCCGCCGGCCTGCCTGCCTACGAGGTCTCCAATCATGCGCGTGCGGGCGCCGAGTGCCGGCACAACCTGGTCTACTGGCGCGGGCAGGAATATGCCGGCATCGGCCCTGGCGCGCACGGTCGCCTCGACATCGTCGGCGAGCGCCGCGCCACCGCCACGGAGAAGCGGCCGGAGGCCTGGCTGATGCGCGTGGAATCGCTCGGCCACGGTGTCACCACCGACGAGGCACTCACGCGCGAGGAACGGGCCGACGAGTTCCTGCTGATGGGACTGCGGCTCACCGAGGGCATCGCGCCTGCGCGCTTCGCCGAGCTTGCCGGCCGGCCGCTTCAGGAGCGCCGCGTCACGATCCTGCGCGAGGAGGGCGCGGTCGAGTTGACGCCGGACGGCAGGCTGCGCGTCACGCGCGCAGGTTTCCCGGTGCTCGACGCCGTGGTGGCCGATCTCGCGGCGTGAGAGCGACGCTTTGAGCGCTGCGTCAAATCCCCGAGCCCCCGAAGGCACGCGGCGCCGCGCTCATGACCTGGCCACCGGTAGGCGAGACGCGCATCACCGCGAGCCCGCGCTGGTTGGTGCCGTCGGGACGGAAGCGGAACAGCCCATCGATGCCGGTGAAGCCGGACGCATTGGTGAGCACCGGCTCCGAGAACCGTTGCCTGCCTTGTGTCTTGGTGAGCGCTGCCACCAGCGCCACCGCGTCGTAAGCAAGCGACGCGGTGCGCGCGGGATCCTGGCCGTAGCGCGCGCGATAGCGGGCCGAGAAATTGCGGAAGCCGGTACTGTCCGGGCCCGCATACCAGGCGCCGTCGAGGAGCGGATTGGAGAAGATCTGCGGGTCCTCCCACAAGCCGCTGCCGAGGAGCTGGATGCGGCGCGGATCGGCGCCGTTGGCGGCGAGCGTCGACACCACGGTGGCGACCGAATCGGCGCCATCGGGAATGAAGATCGCATCGACCCGGTTGGCCGCCTGAGCGAGTGTGCGCGCCGCGACCTGCATCCTCCCCTGATCGAGCGGGTAGCGTTCGAGCGCCACGATGGTGCCGTTGCGGCGGGCGACCGATTGCTTGAACGCCGCTTCCACCACCGTGCCGTAGGCGTTCTCCGGAATGGCGGCCGCAAATGCGCGTTTGCCCTGCCCGACCGCAAAACCGGTGATGCGATCGACGTCGGTTTCCGGCAGGAAGCTCAAGAGGTAGACGCCGCGCGCCGCCACGTTTGCATCCGTGGAGAAAGCAATCACCGGCACGCCGCGCGCCCGTGCCAACTGGCCGACCGGCGTGACCGAGAGGGCAAACAGCGGGCCGAGAATGATCTCGGCACCTTCATCGAGCGCCTGCTGGGCGGCGGCGCGCGCGCCCGGCCCGGTGCCGCCGTCATCCTTCACCAGGATCTGCAGGTCGGGCTGGCTGAACTCCGCCAGCGCCAGGTCGGCGGCATTGCGCATCGAGATCGCCGCCACGCCGGCATTGCCGGGCGCCGAGAACGGCAGGATCAGGCCGACCCGGACGGTACCGCTGCCGATTGCGCCGGAGCCGGCACCTTGCTGGGGCGTACTGCCCGGAAGACTTGAGAATATTTCGGAGGGCGAGAAGCTGTTGTTGCCCGAACAGGCGCCAAGCAGCACCGCGAGAACGAGACCTGCCGCCCATCGCAGCGCAGCCGCCGTGGGCGCCAGCCAAGCCTGCAATCCTCCGGGCATGGGGCTCGTCTCCTCGCCGGCAGCGACACGGCGTCCAGCGCCAGTCCACGCGGACAATTCGTCATTTTCGCGCTCACAGGTTAACTAAATGAAAAGGATAATGATTTCCAGCGTCCCGATGACGGCTCAGGCGCGCTTCGCTAGAGTGGCCAAATGCCTCGCGCTCATGATTCCCGAGCCCTTGCCGCCGCCGGCAATGACGACCGTGCCGCATCCGGGGCCACCGCGCGGTCCGGCTTTGTGATCAACGGACACGTGATGCCGGCGCCGGCCCTCGCGGCCGGGTTGCACGTCGTCGCCACCCCGATCGGCAACTTGCGCGACATCACGTTGCGGGCGCTTGAAGTCCTGGCCGCGGCCGATGTCATCGCCTGCGAGGACACGCGCGTCACCCGCAAGCTCGTCGACCATTACGGGATCGTCACCCCGCTTACCTCGTATCACGAGCACAACGCCGCCGAAGCACGGCCGAAACTCCTGGCACGGCTTGGCGCGGGCGCAACGGTTGCGCTCGTGTCCGATGCCGGCACTCCACTCGTCTCCGACCCGGGATTCAAGCTGGTGCGGGCGGCGCGCGAGGCGGGCCATTCCGTCACCGTGTTGCCCGGGCCATCGGCGCCCCTCGCCGCCCTCGTCGTCAGCGGCTTGCCGGCGGATCGCTTCAGCTTCGAGGGGTTTCTGCCGCCAAAGGCGGGCGCGCGCCGCGCGCGCATCGCCGAGCTCGCGCGCCTGCCGGCGACGCTGCTGCTGTTCGAAAGCGGGCCGCGGCTCGCGGTGGCCTTGGCCGATCTCGCCAGCGGCCTGGGACCGCGCGAGGCCGCGATCTGCCGCGAGCTTACCAAGCTGCACGAAGAGGTGCGGCGAGGCTTGCTTGCCGACCTCGCCGCGCTCTATGCGGCCGGGGGCGAAACGCGCGGTGAGTTCGTTATCGTGGTGGGACCGCCGCCTGACGATGTGGTCGCGATGCTGCCGGATGAGCTCGACGTGCTGTTACGGGCGGCGCTCAATCGACTTTCGGTCAAGGAGGCGGTCGCCGAGATCGCGGCGGTCGCCGGCCGGCCGCGACGCGAAGTCTACCAGCGAGCGCTTGCACTCGCGGGCGAGCGCCCGCAGGCCGGGGAGGAGCCCGATGGTTCGTGACAGCGAGCCGCCGCTCCGGCGCGCGCGCCCCGTGGCCGTGGGCGGGCCACGGCCGGAACGGCAGATCGCCTTCCGGATCGGCCTGTCGGCGGAAAGCCGCGCCGCGGCACTGCTGATCGCCAAGGGTTTCCGCATCCTGGCGCGCCGCTGGAAAAGCCCCGCCGGCGAGATCGACATCGTGGCGCGGCGGCGCAAGCTCCTCGTGTTCGTCGAAGTCAAGGCGCGCGACACGCTCGATGACGCCGCCTGGTCAGTGACCCCACGCCAGCGCGCCCGCATCGTCGCGGCGGCCGAGGCCTGGCTCGCCGCCTATCCGGACGACACGATCACCGATATGCGCTTCGACGCGATGCTGGTCGCGCCCGGCCGCGTGCCGCGGCACATTGCGGCGGCCTTCGACGCCGCTGGGTGAGGGACAGCCGATGAGTCTGAAGATCGCCGTGCAGATGGACCCGATCGAGCGGATCAACATCCGCGGCGATTCCACTTTCGCGCTGCTCCTGGAGGCGCAGTCGCGCGGCCATGCGATCGCTTATTACACGCCCGACCGGCTCGCGCTGCGCGGACAGGACGTGTTCGCCGCCGCGCGCGCGCTTAAAGTGCGCGATCGCGAGGGCGATCATTTCTCGCTGGGCGAGCCGGCGCGGCGCGCGCTCGCGGAGTTCGATGTCGTGCTTCTGCGCCAGGACCCGCCATTCGATCTCGCTTACATCACCTCCACGCATCTGCTCGACCGCATTCATCCGCGCACGCTTGTGGTCAACAATCCGGCCGAGGTGCGCAACGCGCCCGAGAAGCTGTTCGTCATGGAGTTTCCCGCGCTGATGCCGCCGACGCTGATCACGCGCGACCTGGCCGAGATCAAGGCGTTCCGCGCTGAGCACGGCGACATCGTCATGAAGCCGCTCTACGGCAAGGGCGGCGAGGCGGTGTTCCGGCTGGCGCCGGAGGACCTCAATTTCGGCTCCCTCTACGACCTGTTCAGCGTCACGTTCCGCGAGCAATGGGTGGTGCAGAAATTCCTCCCCGCCGTGAAGCACGGCGACAAGCGCATCATCCTCGTCGACGGCGAGTTTGCGGGCGCTGTCAACCGTGTGCCGGCGCCCGACGACCTGCGCTCCAACATGGTCCGCGGTGGCACGCCGACCGAGACCGAACTCACCCCGCGCGAACGCGAGATCTGCGCGGCGCTGGGGCCGGAGCTGCGCCGGCGCGGGCTCCTCTTCGTCGGCATCGACGTGATCGACGGCTATCTGACCGAGATCAACGTCACCTCGCCGACCGGCATCCGCGCGATCAAGAATTTCGGCGGCCCGGATGTCGCCGCGATGATCTGCAATAAGATCGAGGCGATACGAACCGCGCAGCGTTGAACGCGGATGAGTGCCTTTGAGCGGGTTAATCCGTGTCAGGGCGGCGCAATGCGCTTTGCCAATTGCGCCCTACTTTTACTTACTTTGCCACGAGCTCCAGCGCTTTCGTGCGCAGCGTCGGATCGACGATCTTCGTCAGGTCGCCGGCGCGATTGAGGTTGCCGGTCTTGACCAGCTCGTCCTGCATCCAGTTGAGCTTCTCCATCGGGATGTTGATCTCGGGATCGAGGTCGCGGTGCTTGATCACGGTGTCGAAGACGAAGGCCGCGCGCGGGTCGTCGGGCTTCGACTCGATGATCTCGCGCGTGAGCGCGATGGTCTCGTCGCGATGCGACACTGCATATCGCATGGCCTCGATCTCGGCGGCGAGAAAGTTCGTGACATCGTCGCGCCGCGTCGCAATCGTTTTTCCCGTGAGCGTCAGGCACAGCCGCACGTAGTTTGGCAGCGCATCGCGGCCGGCGGCGAGCAGCTTGACGTCCTTGGGGGCGACCGACATCAGCTCCTCGGTGACGATGGCGCCTTGCGCGACGCCCGCAAGGAGCGCCTTGAAGCGATCGAGATCGCTGCCGAGGCTCGCGATCTTGAAATCGGCGGCGGAAAGATTTTCGCGCGAAAACAGCGCACGTGCGACGAGGTCGGGGAGCGAGCCAGGCGCCGAGATCGCGATGGTCTTGCCCTTCAGCTCACGCAGGCTCGTCGCATCGCCCTTCACCATCATGCCGTGCAGCATGCCGGGCCAGTTGCACCCGACGATCTTGAGATCGGCGCCCCGCATGCCCGCGAGGATCGCGGCCCCTGGGCTCGACTCGATGGAGTCGACCTCGCCCGCAAGGAGCGCCTTGTGGGCGAGCGTGCCGTTCTGGATCGACATGATCTTGACGTTGAGCCCGCGCTTCTGCGCGAAGCCGCGCCGGCTCACCATCAAGGAGAAGCCGGCGTCGCCCTTCGGCTCGATCACCGCATGCGTCCACGGTTTTGCGGTCTGGGCAGCGGCGCGCGCGGAAAGCGCAGTCGCCAGGAGGGAAGCGGACAACAGGATCGCCGCAGCGGCGCAAAAGGATCTGCCTGGCATCGTGGTCCTCCCTCGCTTCGCGGTCGCATCGCCGCCTTCCTGACGAGGGTACGGCCTCCCACTGCGGCGGTAAACCTGCCGGCGCGTCGCACGATCGCGGCAGACGATGTTCTCGAATTGTTCTTGACGCAAGACCCGGCTTCGGCTGATTATTGGGCGCGAGGCGGGGGCACAGAATGGTCCAGCGCGTTTCCACGGTCGCGTTCGAGGGCATCGAGGCGCTCGCCGTCGACGTCCAGGTGCAGGTGGCGCCCGGCCTGCCAGCGTTCAACATCGTGGGCTTGCCCGATAAGGCGGTGACGGAGGCGAAGGAACGGGTGCGCGCCGCTCTGGTCGCCTCCGGGCTGGCGCTGCCGGCGCGGCGCATCACGGTCAATCTTGCTCCGGCGGACCTGCCCAAGGAGGGCAGCCACTACGATCTGCCGATCGCGCTCGGCCTGATGGCGGCGATCGGCGCCATCCCGGGCGATGCGCTCAATGGTTTCACGGTCGTGGGCGAGCTTGGGCTCGATGGCTCGATCGCCGCGGTGGCCGGCGTGCTGCCGGCCGCTATCGGCGCCAATTCCCGCGACGAGGGCCTGATCTGTCCGGCGGTTTGCGGACCGGAAGCCGCCTGGGCGAGCCCGGAGATGGAGATTGTCGCGGCCTCCTCGCTGATCCAGCTCGCCAACCACTTCCGCGGCACCCAGGTGCTCTCGCGGCCACACCCGAAGGTGCGCGAGGTCGGGCCGTCATTGGTCGATCTGCGCGACATCAAGGGCCAGGAGAGCGCGAAGCGGGCGCTCGAAGTGGCTGCCGCGGGCGGGCATAACCTGTTGATGGTCGGCCCCGCCGGCTCGGGGAAATCGATGCTGGCGGCGCGACTGCCCACGATCCTGCCGCCACTCACGCCGGCCGAATTGCTCGAAGTGTCGATGATCGCCTCCGTGGCGGGCGAACTCGAAGGCGGGGCGCTGACCAACCAGCGTCCGTTCCGCAGCCCGCATCATTCCGCCAGCATGGCGGCGCTGGTCGGCGGCGGCCTGCGCGCGCGCCCGGGCGAGGTCTCGCTGGCGCATCACGGGGTGCTGTTCCTCGACGAATTCCCCGAATTTCTGCCGCAGGTGCTCGATTCGCTGCGCCAGCCGCTCGAGACCGGCGAGGTCGCCATCGCGCGCGCCAACCACCGCGTCACCTACCCGGCCCGTTTCATGCTGGTTGCGGCCATGAACCCGTGCCGTTGCGGCCGTGCCTCGGAACCCGGCTTTGCCTGCCGGCGCAGCCCCAACGCGCGCTGCGCAGCCGAATACCAGGGCCGGCTCTCCGGCCCGCTCCTCGATCGTATCGATCTGCACATCGAAGTGCCGGCCGTCACCGCCGCCGATCTGATCCTGCCGCCGCCCACCGAAGGCAGCACTGAGGTCGCTGCCCGCGTGGCCCGAGCCCGCGCCATGCAGGTCGCGCGCTATGCCGCAATCGGCCTGCCGCATATCGGCACGAATGCCGTCGTTCCGGTGCCGGCCCTGGAAGACGTGGCGCGGCCGGATGCGAGCGGGCTTACGCTGCTGCGCGAGGCGGCCGACGCACTCAAACTCTCCGCCCGCGGTTATCACCGGGTGTTGCGGGTGGCACGCACGCTCGCCGATCTCGATGCCGCCGGAAAGGTCGGCCGCCCGCATCTGGCGGAGGCGCTCTCCTACCGGGCGTTCGCTGACGACGTGCGCCGCGCGGCGTGAGCTGGCAAGCGCTGCATTGAAACGGAGTGCGCGGAACGCCCCGCGCGATAGACCTTCCGGCCAGCACGCGAAAGGGGACCGGCGCACGAAGACCTAGCGCAGCCAACGAGTTCGTGACACATAACGTGACACATGACATGGCAGGCGCCCGGCGCCGAACGGCACGATACTTAACGGCACAGCATCTCATGACAACCGAGCGCTACAACGCCCGCGAAGCCGAACCGCGGTGGCAGAAAGTTTGGGACGAGCAGGGCATCTTCGCGACCCGCAACGACGACCCACGCCCCAAGACGTACGTGCTGGAGATGTTTCCCTATCCGTCCGGGCGCATCCACATGGGCCACGTACGCAACTACACGATGGGCGACGTCGTGGCCCGCTTCAAGCGCGCGATGGGATTTGCGGTGCTGCATCCGATGGGTTGGGACGCGTTCGGGATGCCGGCCGAGAACGCCGCCATGGCGACGCACACGCATCCACGCACCTGGACGCTGCAGAACATCGCCGCCATGAAGGCGCAGCTCAAGTCGATGGGGCTGTCGCTCGATTGGGCGCGCGAGATCGCCACCTGCGAGCCGTCCTACTACAAGCACCAGCAGAAGATGTTCCTCGACTTCCTGCGCGCCGGCCTGGTCGAGCGCAAGCAGTCGAAGGTGAACTGGGACCCGGTCGACCAGACCGTGCTCGCCAACGAGCAGGTGATCGACGGCCGCGGCTGGCGCTCGGGGGAACTTGTTGAGCAAAGAGAACTCACCCAGTGGTTCTTTCGCATCAGCGGCTATGCGCAGGAGTTGCTCGACGCCATCGACCGGCTCGAGCGCTGGCCCGAGAAGGTGCGCACAATGCAGCGCAACTGGATCGGCCGCTCCGAGGGTCTCTTGATCCGCTTTGCGCTCGATCCGGCCACCACGCCGAACCGCGAGGACGAGCTCGAGATCTTCACCACCCGGCCCGACACGCTGTTCGGCGCGAAATTCATGGCAATCTCGCCCGACCACCCGCTCGCGGCCGCAGCCGGAGCGAAGAATGCCGCGCTCGCCGAATTCATCGCGCAATGCAAGCGGCAGGGCACCGCGGCCGAGATCATCGAGACCGCGGAGAAGAAGGGCTTCGACACCGGCATCAAAGCGCTGCACCCTTTCGATGCGGACTGGAAGCTGCCGGTCTATGTCGCCAACTTCATCCTGATGGACTACGGCACCGGGGCCATCTTCGGCTGCCCGGCGCACGACCAGCGCGACCTCGACTTCGTCAACAAATATGGACTCGGCAATACGCCGGTGGTGTGCCCGACCGACATCGACCCGAAGGCTTTCGTCATCACCACGACGGCCTATGAGGGCGAGGGCCGGATGATCAACTCGCGCTTCCTCGATGGCATGACGATCGCCGAGGCCAAAGAGGACGTCGCGCGGCGGCTGGAGCAGGCGTCGCGTGGCAACCGGCCGGTGGCGCAGCGGCAGGTCAATTTCCGCCTGCGCGACTGGGGCATTTCGCGCCAGCGCTACTGGGGCTGCCCGATCCCGATCATTCATTGCGACGCATGCGGCGTCGTGCCGGTGCCTGAGCTTGACCTGCCGGTGGAGCTCCCGCTCGACGTCACCTTCGACCGGCCCGGCAATCCGCTCGATCGGCACCCCACCTGGAAACACGTCGCCTGCCCGCAGTGCGGCGGCCCGGCGCGGCGTGAGACCGACACCATGGACACCTTCGTGGATTCCTCGTGGTACTACGCGCGCTTCACCGATCCGTGGATCGCCAACGCACCGACCGATCGCGCTGTCGTCGATCGCTGGCTGCCGGTCGACCAGTACATTGGCGGGATCGAGCACGCCATCCTGCATCTTCTCTACAGCCGCTTCTTCGCGCGTGCCATGAAGGCCACCGGCCATCTGGATGTCGAAGAACCGTTTGCAGGCCTGTTCACGCAGGGCATGGTGGTGCACGAGACCTACCGCAAGCCCGATGGCGAGTGGGTGACGCCCGCCGAGGTGACGGTCGAGACGGCAGGCGCGGATCGGCGCGCTAAGCTTGCCGCCACTGGCACGCCGATCGAGATCGGCCCGATCGAAAAAATGTCGAAGTCGAAGAAGAACACGGTCGATCCCGACGACATCATCGGCAGTTACGGCGCAGACACGGCGCGCTGGTTCATGCTGTCCGACTCCCCTCCCGACCGCGACGTGATCTGGACCGAGGAAGGCGTGGCCGGCGCCGGGCGCTTCGTGCAGCGGCTCTGGCGGCTCGTCGGCGATGCCGCCGCCTGCGCGGGGGCGCCGGCCGCGCCGCTGCCGCCGCAATTCGGTCCCGAGGCGCTGGCGCTGCGCAAGGCCGCGCACCGCGCGCTCGCACAAGTTTCCGATGATCTCGAAAAACTGCGCTTCAACGTCTGCGTCGCCCACATCTACGAGTTCGCCAATGCCTTTGCGGCCTCGCTCGGCGCGGTGGAGAGCGAGCCCGGGGCCGACTATCGCTATGCCGTGCGCGAGGCCGCCGACATCCTGGTGCGGTTGTTCGCGCCGATGATGCCGCACCTCGGCGAGGAAGCCTGGGCGGCGCTCGGTCACGACACGTTGGTGGCGCTCGAGCCCTGGCCAAAACTCGAGCCCGGGCTCCTGATCGAGAACACGATGACGCTGCCGGTGCAGATCAACGGCCGCAAGCGCGCCGACGTCACGGTGGCGCGCGATGCGACGAATGCCACGATCGAGTCGAGCGTGTTGGCGCTCGAGGCGGTTCAGCGTGCGCTCGATGGCAAGCCGCCGAAGAAAGTGATCGTGGTGCCGCAGCGCATCGTCAACGTGGTGGCGTGAAAGAGCACCATGGTGGCGCTCAAGACCGCGCAGATCGACGCATTCCTCGCGCGGCCCAATCCAGCGCAGCCGATCGTGCTGGTGTATGGGCCCGACTGCGGCCTCGTGCGCGAGCGAGCCGCGGCGCTGATCCGCGCCTGCGTCGACGATCCGTCCGATCCGTTCTCGCTCGCTCGCCTCGACGGCGACGAGCTTGCCTCCGAGCCGACCCGTCTCGTCGAGGAGGCGAACACGATCCCGCTGTTCGGCGGCCGGCGCGCGGTCTGGGTGAAGATGGGCGCGCGAAACATCGTGCCCGCCGTGGAGGCGCTGATCGCGGCTGCGCCGCCCGACTGCCGGATTGTGATCGAGGGCGGCGACCTCAAGAAGAATGCGCCGTTGCGCGCGCTCTGTGAGCGCGCCAAGAACGTCGCGGTGCTCCCTTGCTACATCGATGGTGAGAAGGAGCTTGCGCGGCTGATCGACGAGGAGATGCGTGCGGCCGGCATCGGCATCGCGCCGGCGGCGCGCGACGCCCTGCTGCCGCTTCTTGGCGGCGACCGCCTCGCCTCGCGCAGCGAGATCCAGAAGCTCGCGCTTTTCGCGCGCGGCCGTGAGAACGTCGAGTTCGACGACATCGCGGCCGTGGTCTCTGATGCCTCGGCGCTTGCGCTCGACGGACTGATCGATGCTGCGTATGCGGGCGACACCGCCGACGTGGAATTCCTCTTTGCGAAGGCCAGCACAGCCGGCACATCGATGAGCAGCATCTTCTTTGCCGCGTTGCGCCAGGTGGCGGCGCTGCACAAGGCGCGCCTCGCCATCGAGGCCGGTCAGTCGGCCGAAGCCGCCTTCGATGCCATGTACGTTCATTTTCGCCGCGCGCCACTGGTGCAAACAGCGCTGCGTCACTGGACCGCCGCGCGCTTGGCGCGCGCGATGGGACAACTCGCCGACGCCGCCTTCGAGGCGCGCCGCCATGCCGATCTCGCCGCGACGATCACGCAGCGCGCACTTCTGTCGCTCGCCGTCAACGCCCGCACGCGCGGCGGGTAAATGAGCTCCGCGTATTTATTAGTAGTCGTCCCCGCGCAAGCGGGGAGCCATGCACACTGGTCACTCGATTGATCATACTGCGCATACGAACTGACGCGACTTGCCATTCACGTTGTCGTCCCGGCGAAAGCGGTGACGTGGATCCAGAACCCTGTTATTATTAACCGATCAAGTTGGACAGGTCCTGCCATTCGGGATTATGCTTTTCGATCAGCTGAATTTTCCAATCCCTGTCCATTTCTTGATCTGCTTTTCCCGGCGTATCGCATCTTCGGGCGTGTCATGGGTTTCGACATACACGAGCCGATGCACCCCGTATTTGCGGACGAATTCCGAATCAAATCCCAGACGGTGTTGTTCAAGACGTGCTCGCAAATCGCTGGTCACACCCACATACAACGGGCCATGTCGGCGGCTCGCAAGAATGTAGACGTAATATGGCAAATCGCGATCGGTGTTCATGGGTCCCCGCTTGAGCGGGGGACGACGATAACTAAGATCACGATCCTCGCTCGAGTCGCCGCAGCACCTCCTCGAGCTGATCGAGGTCGCGGTAGTGCACGTGCAGCACGCCACCCTCGGCGCCATGATCGATGCTCACCTGCAGGCCTAGCGCGTCGGAGACGCGCTTTTCCAGTGCGGCCGTGTCCGGGTCCTTCCCGCTACGCGGGCTCCTGCCTTTGCCCTTGACGTCCTTGGCCTGTTCCTTGCCGCTCCGTCGCGCCCAGGCTTCGACCTGCCGCACGTTGAGCCCGCGCGCCACGATCTCCTCCGCGATCTCTTCTGCATCCGGCTGTCCTACCAGCATGCGCGCGTGGCCGGCCGAAAGCTTGCCCGCATAGATGTGCGACTTGATAGCGTCGGATAATTTCAACAGCCGCACCGCGTTGGCGACGTGACTGCGGCTCTTGCCCACGATCTTGGCGATCTCGTCATGGCTGTGGCCGTATTGTTGGCCAAGCGTGTGGTAGCCGGCCGCCTCTTCGAGCGGGTTGAGATCGGTGCGCTGCACGTTCTCGATGATGGCGAGCTCCAGCGCCTCGCCATCACTCGCCTCGATCGAGACGATCGGCACCTCGTGCAGTCCGGCGCGCTGCGCCGCGCGCCATCGCCGCTCGCCGGCGATGATCTCGTAGATGTCCGCACTGCTGCCTGTTTCACCGCCGCCGTTGCCGCGCGCGGGGCGCACGACGATTGGCTGGATGATGCCGCGCTCCATGATCGAGGCTGCAAGCTCGTCGATCTCCGCATCGGCGAAATTCCGCCGCGGATTGCGTGGGTTGGCTTTGACATGCTCGATCGGCACGCGCCGCTGGCTTCGCCCGGGACGCTCGACCGTCTTGGTCTCTTCGCCCACGTCGCCCATCAGCGCGGCGAGCCCGCGCCCGAGCCGTGACCGCCCCTCGTCCGCCATGAGCTGTCTCCCAGAGCTGGCCGTCACACGCCGTTTGCTTGCGCCGGGCCCATTGCAGATCATCCGGCCATGGCTTCACGCGCATATTCCTTCTCGCGCGCGATCACTTCGGTGGCGAGCCGCAGATAGGCTTCGCTGCCGACACATTTGAGATCATAGACCAGTACCGGCTTGCCGTAGGACGGCGCCTCCGATATGCGCACGTTGCGCGGGATCACCGTCTCGTAGACTTTGCGGCCCATGAACTGCCGCACGTCGGCAACCACCTGATTGGACAGGTTGTTGCGTGAGTCGTGCATCGTCAGCACGATGCCGTGGATGGCAAGCTCCGGGTTGAGCGTGGCTTTCACCTGGTCGACGGTCTTGATCAGTTGCGACAATCCTTCGAGCGCGAAGAACTCGCATTGCAGCGGCACCAGGATCGCGTTCGCGGCCGCCATGGCGTTGAGCGTGATAAGATTGAGCGAGGGCGGACAATCGATCAGCACATAGGCGAAGTCAGCTTGCGGGCCGCCCGTGTTCAGCGCCGCAAGCGCGCTGCGCAACCGATAGGCACGGTCGCGCGCGGTCGCGACCTCGAGTTCGAGGCCGGAAAGGTCGAGCGTCGAAGGCGCGATCGACAGGCGCGGCACTGAGGTCGGCAACACCGCCTGGCGTAAGCTCGCGGCTCCGGTGAGCACGTCGTAGGTGGAATGCCGCCGTCGGCTGCGCTCGATGCCGAGGCCCGTGGACGCATTGCCTTGCGGGTCGAGATCGATGATGAGCACGTTCTCGCCGGTGGCGGCGAGTGCGGTGCCGAGATTGATTGCTGTCGTGGTCTTGCCGACACCGCCTTTCTGGTTGGCGATGGCAATTACGCGCGGCGACCGCTTCGGCTGCTCGAGCCGCATCACCGGCGGAGCGACATCGCTGGCCGGCGGCGTGGGGGAAGCGCTCAACGGTGGCCCATGCGCTTCCTGTTGCTGATGTGCTTTTTCTTCGGCGAGCACGGCGAGCTCTGCGTGGGGTGGGTGCTCGCCTGCGTGCGGTTCGGACGCAAGCGTGGGTGCCGCCACATCCACAGGCGGCGTGTGCACCTGCGCCGCCTCGTTGAGGGCTCCTTCAGGCCGCATTGCATCGGCAGCGGCGGCGGGCGACGCGGGTGTGTCTTGATGCGTTGCTTTGGCGGGCTCCTGCTGCCCGGTTGTCACCGTCATCGGCTGCAGGACAGTTTCATCGGCCGGCATAGTGCCGGTCGCCTCATCCAGGATGGCGGTATCGGCTGCGGCCGAAGCGGACGTTTGGGTCATGGCATCTCACATGCGATGCGCGGGTGGACGAGTTAAAGCGTCACGAGTGCTTCTTGGAATCGCTATTCCGCTCGATTTCATTGTTTGCGCATGATCTTTGCGAAAAACCGCTTTGCCTTTTCGAGGTCATGCTCAGTGCAAACAGCCCCGACGCAAGTCGTCACGGGACCGTGGTGCATGCACCGGCAGCCGACGACCAGCGGGTTTTCCGGTCCCGCAAGCCGCTGCGGCCGGGGCGCCACCCCAGCCGAATCACTTCGTCATTCTGGCGCAGACGCACGCCGTTCCAAAGCGCGCACCACCAGGATGCTGCCTTTCGCGCTTGTCAGGCTCGGCCGACGCTCGGCCTGGAATTTCCAATATGTAGTAGCATCAATGATTTCTTCCTCAAGATGTTGACCCTTCGGGAAAAGACCCACTGCACCTGTTTTTTGCACGAGAGCAACAGAATGTTCAAAAAGCACCCTCAAGGGTGCCAGCGCCCGGCCCGTCACGGCGTCGGCGCGCCCTGCGAATACCCGTCCGAAATCCTCAATCCGCTGCGCGTTCACTCGTGCCGGCGCGCCGGTCACGCGGATCGCCTCGTGGAGAAACGCGGCCTTCTTGGCATTGCTCTCCACCAGGTGGACGCAGGCGCCTTCCGCGTCGGCCAGTGCGCAGGCCAACACCAGGCCAGGGAAGCCAGCACCCGACCCCAGATCGATCCAGGTTCGTGCGGTCGGCACGATGTCGAGCAACTGGAGCGAGTCGGAGATGTGTCGCGTCCAAAGTTGCGGCACGCTTGCACGCGCGATCAGTTGCGTCGTGCTTTGCCAGTCAAGGAGGAGCGCGACAAAGCGATCGAGCCTGGCCGCTGTTTCACGTGAAACAGGCGTCAGGGCGAGCGCCCGCTTGCGGTCCTGCTGCGGATCCGGCGCGGGAACTTGCCGGCCCGGCGCCGGCGTCCCGGGGGGTGGTCGCTCGCGCGCCGGAGGTTTCAACCGGCGCGGCCCGTGCGTTCGGACGCGCCTTGTCCACGCCGGCCAAATCCGCGACCGCGTCGGACATGACCGACCAGCAGCGTCAAAGCGGCCGGCGTTATGCCGTCCATACGGCCGGCTTGCCCGATCGTGCGGGGGCGCATGGCCGCGAGTTTTTGCCGCGCTTCGTTGGAGAGGCCGTTGACTGCCGCATAATCCATATCGCGCGGCAATTCGAGCGCTTCGTCACGCCGGAACGAGGCGATGTCGGCCGCCTGCCGCGACAGGTAAACCGCATATTTTGCGTCGATCTCGAGCTGGTCCGCAATGTTTGGCGGCAACGCTGCGAAACCGGACCAGATTTTCGCCAATTCGCCGATCCCGATGCTCGGGAAGGCGAGCAGCTCGTAGGCGCTGCGGCGCTGGCCGTCCTTGTTCAAGGCGAGCCCATGCCGCTCCGCCTCGCTCGGTGTCAGGTTCACCGAGCGGGCCAACTCCGTTGCGGCATCGAGCGCGGCCATTTTCGTGGTGTGCGCGGTGCGGCGAGCCGATCCGACACAACCAAGCGTGATGCCTTTGCCGGTCAACCGCTGATCGGCGTTGTCGGCCCGCAAGGTGAGGCGATATTCGGCCCGCGACGTGAACATGCGGTAGGGCTCGCTCACGCCTTTGGAGACAAGATCATCGATCATCACGCCGATGTAGCTTTCGCACCGATCGAACATGATCTCCTGGCCACTGGCCGCCTTCCGGGCCGCATTGAGCCCGGCGACCAGACCCTGCGCGGCGGCTTCCTCGTAGCCCGTGGTGCCGTTGATCTGGCCCGCGAGGAACAGGCGCGGCAACCGCTTGGTCTCCAGGGTGGGCTGGAGCTCGCGCGGGTCGACATGATCATATTCAATCGCGTAGCCGGGCCGGATCACCCGCGCTTTCTCCAGCCCCGGAATGGTGGCGACGAGCGCGTGTTGAACGTCCTCGGGAAGCGCCGTGGAGATGCCGTTGGGGTAGACCGTGGAATCGTCCAGTCCCTCGGGTTCGAGGAAAATCTGGTGCCCATCCCGCTCGCCGAAGCGCACGATCTTGTCCTCCACGGACGGACAGTAGCGCGGGCCGCGGCTGGTGATCTGGCCGGAATACATGGGCGAACGGGCCACATTGTCCCGGATCAAGCGGTGTGTGGCCGTTGTTGTGCGAGTTATGCCGCACTGGACCTGCGGATTGGCAATATGGCGTGTCAGCACGGAAAAGGGCACCGGCGGCTCATCTCCGGGCTGCATCTGCAGCGCCGACCAATCAATGGTTCTCCCGTCGAGGCGTGGCGGCGTGCCGGTTTTCAGGCGTGCGAGCGCGAAACCGAGCCGCTCCAACGTCAGCGAGAGCCCGACGCTCGGCGCTTCGCCGACCCGACCGGCCGGGATCTGCCGTTCGCCGATGTGGATGAGGCCGCGTAGGAACGTGCCGGTGGTCAGGACAACCGAGCCCGCACCGAGACGTCGGCCGTCGGCCAGCACCAGGCCGCACGCCTCATCCTGCCGGACAATAAGATCATGCGCCTCGGCTTCAATCACGCAGAGTCCGGGCGTGGCGCGGATCGCCGCCTGCATCGCGCGCGCGTAGAGCCGCCGGTCTGCCTGCGCGCGAGGCCCTCGCACGGCCGGGCCTTTGCGCCGGTTGAGCACGCGGAACTGGATCCCGCCGAGGTCGGCGATGCGGCCCATCAGCCCGTCGAGAGCATCGATTTCCCGCACCAGATGGCCCTTTCCGAGGCCGCCGATCGCCGGGTTACAGGACATGGCGCCGATGGTCGCGAACCGATGCGTGACCAGCGCGGTGGTCGCCCCGAGCCGCGCGGCGGCTGCCGCCGCTTCGCAGCCCGCATGGCCTCCGCCCACAACAATGACGTCGAATGTCGCGTCCACGGCCAAATCTCCTGCGCCAGGCTACGCGAAGCATCCCGGCCGGTCAAAGCGGACTGTTTCACGTGAAACACGAAGCCTTGCCGAACCGGAATGTGGAGATGTCCTCATATGGAGGTGACAAAATACCGGTGGTCGGAAAGGGAGACTGCATAGGTATCGGCGTGGCCGGGGTCGTGCCGCGCGTGTTTGGCCGGTGGTCGGGCTTGTCGGACGCAACGTTGTCGAGGCGGCCCCCGCCGGTTGCCAAATGACCCCATTTCCGCGACCAGTTGCCAGGCCAATGAACGATACGTTCAGTGGACGCGCGGGACTCACGCAACAGGCCATTGAACGACAGGCCATTGACCTACGAAAAAGAGGGTCGGCTGGTGCACGGGAGCCTGGCTGATGGAACGAACGTTCCAACAATTCGTTTCGAGCGGGGGAGCGCCGCCGGCCGCGGAACATTCATCCGCGCCGGCCGTCCTGATACGAACGTCTCGAAACGGGAGAGCCGCACTCATGCCGCGCTATTTCTTCGATCTGGTCGATGACAAATCGGTGCTCGACCAAAAGGGCATCGTGCTGCCCGATGCGAGCGAAGCCCGCAAGTTCGCCCGAACCTTCGCGCGCGAACTGATGGAGACGAAGTCGGAGCTTCTCGGCGAGTCCGTGTTTCTGTGGTCGGTGCAGGTCAGCGACGGCAACTTCAACCGCCTGTTCAGCATCCCGTTCTCGCAAGTGCTCGACTCCGACCCGCTGCCCTCCTGAGCCCTGCCCGTAAAAAGCTGTTGTGGGGTTTCACCGTTTAGCTCGCAAGACGCAAAGCGGAATACGCGCGTGGCGAGGGGGAACCCGGCTTTCGCTGCGCTCCACCGGGCTGCTTGCTGTTGCTCCGCAGCGCTCATCGCCGCCTAGCCGGCCTCCGATCAGCGGTTTTCCCCGTACGGTCCGGCGCGAGCGCCGCAGCCTGTTCGAGGAATGCGTGCACCAACCGAAGCCGAAGCGACGTTCTCGTCCATATGACGCCGATACGATTGACAAACGACCGGTCTGGCACCGGTAGTCTGGCGAGTGACAAGCCCTCCGGCCATGGTGGCGCCCATTCTGGCAGGAGCGACACACCAAGGCCCCGATCCACCATCACCGCGATTGCTTCGAAGCTGTTGATCTCAAAGCGCTCTGTCGGCTGAATTCTCGCCTTGCGGAGATAGCTGTCCACCAAGCGTCCCGGCCAAAGACTGCGCTCCAATCGAATAAACGGCTCAGACGCCAAGATGGCGTGGGGCTTCCGAGATGCGGGGGGCGACTTTGTAAGCACAATCAGGCGCTCCTCCCGCAACAATCGCCAATCGCATCGCTTTGGGATCGCGAACGGCGGCTGCGTGATAATCGCAGCGTCGAGATCATCGCCGTCGAGCACCTTGCGGTAGAGTTCTGCCGACGTGCCGCGCGTGATGCGCACCTCGATCTCAGGAAGGGTTTCTCCTATCGAAGCCAAAATATCCGGCAAGAGACCGGACAAAGCCGATTGAAATGCGCCCAGACGGAGTTGCCCCGCGGGTCGATCGATTGCTGCGATGGACTTGAAATCGCGTGCCTCGGCCAGAAAATGCCTGGCACGCTCGACGATCGCGGCCCCTGCTTCCGTCATTCTGACCGTTCGGCCGGAACGAGTGACGAGATCAGCGCCGATCTCATGTTCGAGCGCATGGATTCGCTTTGCGACGCCTGCCGCAGTCAAGTTGAGACGGCGAGCAGCCTCGGCGATCGAGCCATTGTCGACCGCTATCAAAAACGCCTCGAGAAACCGCGTATCCATTCACAACGAAAAGTATCTTCTGAAGATACCATTGTCTACTTTGGATTTACGATGGCAGGTGCTATGCGAACACTTCAGACACGATGATCTCGGATCAGATAAGGCTGAAGGTCACCGCCATGAAACTCCGTCTCCCACGTCTGTGCCTGGCGGCCGGGGCAGCGTTGCTGTCGGCGGGGTTGCACATTGCGCAGGCACAGACCTATCCGACACGTCCGGTGCGGATCGTCGTCCCATCGGGCGCTGGCGGCACGCCCGACGTTTATGCACGCCTCCTGGCGCCGTGGCTTTCAGAGCGGCTTGGCCAGCCCTTCATCGTCGAGAACCGGGCCGGTGGCGGCGGCAATATCGGGACTGAAATTGTCGTGAGGGCGCCGCCCGATGGCCATACGTTGCTCCTGGTCACTCCGAATAACTCGATCAACGTGACGCTCTACGACAAGCTCAATTTCAACTTCAGCCGCGATATCGCGCCCGTTGCAGCGATCACCCGACAGTCCGACGTCATGCTGGTGCACCCGTCGGTTCCGGCAAAGACACTTCCGGAGTTCATTGCGTACGCCAAAACCCATCCCGGCAAGATCAGCATGGCATCGGCCGGAACCGGGACACCGCCCCATCTCGCTGGCGAACTGCTCAACAAGATGGCCGGTATCGATATGGTTCATGTGCCCTATCGGAGCGGAGCGGCCGCCATGACCGATCTGATCGCGGGCCAGGTGGAGGTGCAATTCACAACTACAATCCCATCCATGGAGTTCATCAAAGCCGGACAGGTGCGCGCACTCGCGGTCACCACTGCCACGCGCTTTGCGGCACTCCCCGATGTTCCGACTATCGGAGAGTTCGTCCCGGGTTATGCGACGAGCGGGGTATTTGGAGTGGGCGCGCCCAGAAATACGCCGAACGAAATTGTCGACAAGCTCAACAAGGAGATCAACGCCGCTCTCGTTGATCCCGAGATCAAAGCGCGGCTGACTGACTTGGGCGGCACAGTGCTTCTCGGTTCGCCCGCCGAGTACGAAAAGCTGATTGCCGAAGAAATCGGGAAATGGGGCGAGGCGGTCAGGTTCTCCGGTGCCAAGCCGGATTGAGACCTTCGTCAAAAGGACATTCGGAATGAACGCGCTCGACAGCCACTGGGTAACCACCTTGGAGGGTTTGGCAGCGATCTATAAACGACCCACCGACCGATTGATCAACAAAGAGCTCGATTACATCGATGCGCTGGGTCGCGCCTTCATCGCTGCATCGCCCTTCCTTGTGTTGGCCACCGCGAGCCGTGAGGGCCTTGACTGCTCGCCCAAAGGCGACACACCCGGCTTCGTCCATGTTGACGAGGAAGGTCGGCTGCTGCTGATCCCCGATCGTCCCGGCAACAATCGGACCGACGGTCTCAAGAACCTCATTGAGGATCAGCGTATCGGACTGATCTTCGTGGTGCCGGGTGCGAACGAGACATTTCGGGTGAACGGTCGGGCACGAATCAGCTCCGACCCTGACTTGAAGCGGCGTTTTGCTGTTGACGGCAAGGAACCCCGAACAGTGGTCGTGGTGGCAGTCGAACAGGCGTTCCAACATTGTCCGAAGGCGTTGGTACGCTCCAACCTTTGGAAAGCTGGCGCCGGCCCTCGGCCCGAGGGCGTCCCGACGCTCGGCGACTTCGCGGCAGCGCGCAATCATGACATCGACGGCGGTGTGTTCGACGCCGACTATGCCAAACGCATTGCGCAAGCGCTCTATTGAGGACCAAGTCTAGATCCCTCCCCCGCTTGCGGGGGAGGGTAGGGAGGGGGCTCTTAAAGCATCGCAATCTGCCGGCGCGTGAATTGTCACAATGGCGAACTGTCATTGAGAACTGTTAGATTGAGAACGGTTAGATTGAGAATTGTTAGCAATGCCCCCACCCGCTCGCTTCGCGCGCGACCTCCCCCGCGCGCGGGGGAGGCGAATTGATATCATCGGTGACCCGCCTTACAGCCCGAACACGAACAGCATGGTGGCGTTCGACTGGTCGCGCAGCTCCGGCGTGCGGCGGATGCGGGAGAGCGTATTCGTCACGTTGCCGGCCGGCCGCACGCAGCAGGCGCCCGACGCAATCGCGATGTATTGCCGGCCATTGACCGCAAACGTCATCGGCGGCGCGTTGAAAGCCGTGCCCACGTTGATGCGCCAGAGGACATCGAGCGTCTGGTCGTCGAACGCGATGATGGTGCCGTCGACCAGCGCCGTTACCACGATGCCCCCGGCGGTTGTCAGCGCGCCGGAGGAATTCGGATAGGGCAGTTCGACGCGCTTCTTGATCTCGCCCGAGCCGGGATCGAGGATCGAGAACGAGCTCGTGATGCGCTCGTTGCCGCCGCCGGCGCCGCCGCCGAAGCGGCCTTTGGTGTGCGCGCTGGTGTCGACCGAAACCTGGCCGCAACCTTCCGCCGCCAGGATGTAAAGGTTGCCGGTCTTACGGCTGTAGGAGGACGGCCAGAAATTCGTGCCGCCGGTGGCGCTCGGGCAGATGCGGTGGGTGTTCTTGTCGGTGACCGAGGCCGAGCCCTCCGCGTAGACCTGCACGTCGGCGCTCGGATTGTAATCGATCGGGCGGCCGGTCTTGGGGTCGAGCCCCTTGGTCCAGGTGACCTCCTTGACGGTCTGGGTCGCCTTGAGGAACTGGCCGTTGAGCCGGTCGAGCACGTAGTTGAAGCCGTTGCGCGCCGGGTGCGCCAAAACCTTCCGGTCCTCGCCGTTCACCTTGGCGTCGAGCAGGATGTGGCTGCCGACCTCGTCGTAATCGTGATTGTCGTTGGGCGTGTACTGGAAGTGCCAGGTGATGCGGCCGTTGCCGGCATCGAAGGCAATGGCGCTGTTGGTGTAGAGGTTGTCGCCTGGCCGGTAGGAGGAATCGAAGGCCGGCACAGGGTTGCCGGCGCCCCAATAGGTGAGGTTGGTCGCCGGATCGTAGGAGCCGGTGCCGAAGAAGGCGCCGCCGCCGGTCTGCCAGGCGTTGTGGTTGTCCTTCCAGGTCTCGCTGCCGGGCTCGCCCGGCGCCGGGATCGAATAGGTCTTCCACTTGGGCTCGCCGGTGCGCGGATCGAGCGCCGCCACCCAGTTGCGCAGGCCACGGTCGCCGCCGGAGCCGCCGATGACGATTTCGTCCTTGAGCGCAAGCGGTGCGCCGGTGAGCTCGAGGTCCTCCTGGTCGAGGAGGTTCTTGTCCCAGACGATCTTGCCGGTCTCCTGGTCGGTGGCGATCACGCGGCCGGCATAGCCCGTCACCGAGATCACGAGATTGCCCCAGAGCGCGACGCCGCGGTTGCGGTCCTGGTTCTTGAGCTCGGGATCCATCTTCCACAAGATCGCGCCGGCGGTGCCGGAGCGCACGTCGATCTTGTAGACCACGCCCCAGCTGTCGGTGAGGTACATGAAGCCGTCGTCGACCAGCGGGGTCGCTTCCATGCTTTCCAGCGCGGACTTGCCGCCGAGCGCCACCGCGTAGAGGAGGTGCAGGCCCTTGACGTTGCTCTTGTTGATGATGTCGAGCGGGGAATGCCGCTGCGCCGAGAAATCGCGATGGTGCATCAGCCAGTTCTGCGGCTCCGGATTGAGCAGCCGCTCGTAGGTCACCTCGGCGGCGGGTGCGGGAGCGGAGGCGGTGCTGGTCAGAAATGTGAGCAGAAGTGCCGGCAGCGCGTGGTTGGATTTTGATTTCATTTCTGGCCTCCTCGTTTGTCTCATCACCCTTGTTGCTCGCCCATCTTTTCCCTCCCCCGCTTGCGGGGGAGGGTAGGGAGGGCTCTCTCAACGAGTCCCGACTCGCGGGGAGAGCCCCCTCCCGACGCGCTCACGCGCGTCGACCTCCCCCGCTTGCGGGGGAGGGAATCGTTAATGTCGACGTGCCCCGCACTGCCGGGGAGGGGAAGTGTTCATGTCGAACCTCCCGCAAGCTGCGAGAATGCGTTCACAGCGCGAACACAAAGATCATGGTCGCGAACTTGGCGAGGTCCTTGAGCTCGGGCGTGTTGGCGATGCGGCCGACCTGGTTGCGCGTGAGGCCGGTCGCGATGGCGATGTATTGCTTGCCGTCGACCGCGTAGGTCATCGGCGGGGCGTTGATGCCGGTACCGACGTTGATCGACCACAAGGGTTCGAGCGTCTGGTCGTCCAGCGCCATGACGGTGCCGTCGACCAGCGCGGTGAAGACGATCCCGCCGGCGGTCGCCAGCACGCCGGCGGAGTTCGGATAGTCGAACGCCTTGCGACCGCGCATTTCGCCCGTCGCCGGGTCGACCACGACGATGCCGCTGGTCACGCGCCCGTCGTAGGAGAACTCGCCGCCGTCGAAGCGGCCCCGCACGTGCCGCGTCTGGTCGCGCAGCACCGAGGTGCAGCCTTCGAGCTCGGGGATGTAGAGGAGCTTCGTGCGCTCGCTATAGGCCGCGGGCCAGAAATTGTTGCCGCCGGGCACGCCCGGGCAAAAGCTCGCCTTGGCGCCGGTGAGGATCTTTGCGATCGGGTCGGCGTAGGTCTGCAGGTCCTTGCTCGCGTCGTAGTCGACGGGCTTGCCGGTCTTCGGATCGATGCCCTTCGTCCAGGTCACGCTCGGCACGTACTGGGTCGCCTTGAGGAACTGGCCGTTGAGCCGGTCGAACGTATAGTGGAAGCCGTTGCGGCCCGCGTGCGCGACGATCTTGCGGTTCTCGCCGTTGACCGCGGTGTCGATGAGCACGTGCGTGCCGGTCTCGTCGAAATCCATCGTGTCGTTGGGCGTGTACTGGTGATGCCACTTGATGCGCCCCGTGGCGGCATCGATGGCGAGCGCGCTGTTGGTGTAGAGGTTGTCGCCGGGCCGATACGAGGAATCGTATTTCGGCGACGGATTGCCGGCGCCCCAATAGGTGATGTTGGTGTCCGGATCGTAGGAGCCGGTGACGTAGAAGGCGCCGCCGCCGGTCTGCCAAGCACTGTGGTTGTCCTTCCAGGTCTCGTGGCCGGGCTCGCCGGGACCCGGGACCGAGAAGGTCTTCCACTTGAGCTCGCCGGTCCGCGGGTCGAGCGCCGCCACCCAGTCGCGCACCCCGCCATCGCCGCCGGAGGCGCCGACGATCACCGTATCGGCGAGCGCAAGCGGGGCGGCGTTGAGGTTGACGTCGGGCTGGTCGCTCAGGTTCTTGTCCCACACGATCTTGCCGGTCTCCCGGTCGGTGGCGACCACGCGGCCGTCGCGACTCGTGACCGAGATCACCAGATTGCCCCACAGCGCCACGCCGCGGTTGCGGTCGATCTTCTCCTGCTTGGGATCCATCTTCCATACGATGCGGCCGGCGGTGCCGGAGCGCACGTCGATCTTGTAAACGACGCCCCAGGCATCCGGCACATACATGAAACCGTCGTCGACGAGCGGCGTCGCGACCAGGTTCTCATTGCCGGATGTGCCGCCGAGCGCGACCGAGAACGCAAGCCGCAGGTTCTTGACGTTCGTGCGGTTGATCGCCTCGAGCACGGAATAGCGGTGGGAGCCGAAATCGTGATGGTTCATCAGCCAGTTCTGCGGCTCCGGATGTTTCAGCCGCTCGAACGTGACGTCGGCGGCGGGCGCTGCGGTGCCGGCCAGCAGCAGCCCGGCGAGGGCGGTTGCCGCCCGCGTTTTGCCGATCTTGGGGATCTTCGCCATGATGACCTCCCGCGCACTTAAGCGAGCTGATGTTTCGAATGCGATTATATGGCGCTGGCGCCTGCGATCCAGTCTCTCCCCCGCGATGCGACGCTCCGCCTCTGGTGCCTGCGCAAGATCGTGCGATAGTGGGGACGCGGACGTCATTTACGGTTCAAGGCCGAGGTCGATGTGAAGAAGATCGGACACAAGATCGCCGCTGCCATTCTGATGCTCGCGGCTGCGGGCGCGGGCGCAGCGACGCAGGCGCGCGCGCAAGCGGTTGCGGACTTCTACCGCGGCAAGACCATCACCAATGTGGTCGGCTTCGGCCCGGCGGGCGGCTACGACATCTATGCGCGCCTCGTTGCGAGGCATCTGGGCCGCCACATCCCGGGCAATCCGACCTTCGTGGTGCGCAACATGCCGGGCGCGGGCGCGCGGATCGCTGCGAACTACGTCTACAACACCGCGCCGCAGGACGGCACGGTGCTGGGCTTTGTCTCGTCCGCGCTGGTGCTCGATACGCTGCTCGATCCGGGCGAGACGCGTTTCGACCCCAAGGGGTTCACGTGGCTCGGCCGCCTCAACGACATCGCTCAGGTGGCGGTGGTCTGGCATACCGCGCCCGCGCTCACCGTCGAGGAGGCCAAGCAGAAAGAGGTCGTGCTGGCCGCAGCCTCGCCGCTCAATCTTTCGGCGACGCTGCCGCTCGCCTTCAACCGCATGGTCGGCACGAAGTTCAAGGTGATCCCGGGCTACACCACCGACATGGTGCTCGCCATGCAGCGCGGCGAGACGCAGGGCGTCGGGGGCACGAGCTGGGAGCCGCTGAAGGTGACCTATGCGCATCTGTTGCGCGACAATTCCATCCGCATGCTCTACCTGATGGGCATCAACCGGAACCCCGACATCCCGGACGTGCGGGCGCTACCGGAATTCGCCAAGAACGAGGAGGACGCGCGCGTGTTCAGCCTCCTTGGCAGCATTTCCGACATCGGCCGTCCCATTGTGGCCGGCCCGCGCGTGCCGCCCGAACGCGTGCAGGCGCTCCGGTCAGCCATCACCGCCATGCTCAAGGACCCGGTCTTCGTGGCCGACGCCGAGCACCTCGGTCTCGGGATCAATTTCATGTCCGGCGATGAGTTGCAGAAGCTCGTCGGCGACCTGATGGCCTCGCCTGCCGCCGTTGTCGAAAAAGCCAAGGCCGTGACCGCGCCGCAGCGTTAGAGCGCGCTAGGCTGAAAGATTAAGCCTCGCTCTCGCCTCGGGGTGTGATGCACTCCCTCTCCCCGGAGGGACGAGCAGTTCTCTTCAAGAAGGGCGCTGCCACAAGGCACGCTGCGCTCCCTCTCCCCGGAGGGGAGAGGGTTGGGGTGAGGGGGTTCCGATCCATCGAGAGACCCGAACCCCCCCTCACCCAACATGCGAGCTTACGCTCGCATGTTCACCTCTCCCCTCCGGGGAGAGGTGATTGCTTTGTTCGCATATCAGAGGTGAAACCGATCACGCCCTCAACAGGGGGCGAAGCTCGCGCAGCGAGCGCAGCGAGGCCATCTCTCGTACCGCGGTGATGAGCGCCTCGCCGCGCGCCGCCCCGATTACCGGCACGATGAGGTCGCGCGCCTTGTCCTCGACCTCGGCCGTCGTCATGGGATTGTCCGGCGTGCCGCGCACCGCCTTGGCGTGATGCCGCAGCGTGCGTCCGTCGGTAAGCTCGATCTCGACGATCGCCTGACGGGCCGGAACGGCCGCCGAAAGCTCCGCGCTCGGCACGAGGGTAATCCGACTGCGCAACGCGCGCACGGCCGCCTCCGCCATGCGCGGCTCGTCGTGCGCGGCCGCGAAGCCCAGCGTGCCGTCAAGCATCGTCACCGCGACCAGGTACTGCACGCACACGTCCGGCATCGCCCGGTTGTCGACGATGTGCATGCGGTCGTCCGGCATGGTGATGCGGATTGCGCGCACCTCGTCCGCGCACGGCCGGTGCTCGCCGATCAATGCCGTGGTGGCGTCGAGCACGGCTTGGACCGGCGAGCCGACGCACCACTTCTTGATCGAGGCGCGCATGATCTCGAAACGGACACCAAGCTCGTGCGCCAGCTCGCACGGCTCGGTGTCCTCGCCGAAGGCCGTGTAGAAATTGTTGCGGCCCGAGAACGCATCCTCCACGGCCGAGAAGCCCGCCGCCACCATCAGGGCGCCGGCGACACCGTTGCGCGCGCCCATGCCGCCGAAGTCGAACGCCTTCTCGACGTGCTCGCTGTCGCGATGCCAGTAAGGCACGCCCGAGGCCTGCTGCACCGCGTAGGAGAGCGCATGCCGCACCCTCGGCGCATCGAAGCGCAAGAGCGCGGCGGCGGCTGCGGCGGCGCCGAACGCGGTGCCGAGGCTATGGGTGCTGTGGGTGTCCTCATTCGGGCGCGCATAGCCGAGCGAGAGCACGATCCGCGCGCCTACGTCATAGCCCAGCGCGACCGCGCGCAGGAACGTCATGCCATCGCATCCGGCGTGCTCGGCGACCGCGAGCGCCGCCGGCACAATGCCGCAGCCCGGATGGAAGCGGCCGGCGAGATGCGAGTCGTCGGTCTCGTCCGCATGGGCGGCCATGCCGTTGGCCAGCGCGGCAAGCTCGGCCGGCGCCGCGAGAGCGGTGCCGATGACGGTTGCGGCCGCTTCGCCATCGGCGCCTGCGGTGACGCCGAAGCGCGCCACATAGCCGGCGGCAAGCCGTCCCGCCCGCAGCCGCGAGCCCGAGAGCATCGCGGCGAGCGTATCGAGCACGTGGTGTCGTGTCTTCTCGATCACGCCAGCAGGCAATTCGCGGTCGGCCGCCGCCGCGATGTAGGCGGCGAGCGTGACCGTATGAGATGAAATGGTGGGATCGGTCGTGCTGTCCATGGGGAAGCCCGGTGCAGTGGCGCGTGTATATATCAGGCCTGAAGTTGCACCACACGGGGTGCGAACCGGCGCGCTTGTGCGCGCGTCAGTGATTGGACTACATCCATTGCAGAAGACGAACCGTTCTGCGTCATCCTGAGGCCTCGAAGGATGCTGGCTGGGGACTATGCTTCGAGGGCCTCGCTTCGCGCGGCCACCTCAGCATGACGGAGGCCGGGAAACCCGTTGGGGAGAGGAACGCTTGTCCGCAGATCTGCCGCTCGAGGGCCGCGTCGCCGTCGTCACCGGCGGCGTGCGCCGCATCGGCAAGGCTACCGTGCTGGCGCTGGCGCAGGCCGGCGCCGCCGTGGTCGTCAACACGCGCGCGTCGCGCCCGGAAGCGGATGCGGTCGTGGGGCAGGTCGCGGCCGCGGGTGGACGAGCGATCACTGCGCTTGCCGATGTCACCGACGAGGCGGCGGTCGCCGCGATGTTTAAGGCAGTGCGCAAGGCGTTCGGACCCGTCGACATCCTCGTCAACAACGCGGCCGACCGCGGCGAGACGCATTTCCTCGACATGACCTATGCGCAGTGGCGCGCCGTCACGGCGATCATCCTCGACGGCGCCTTCCTGTGTGCGCGCGCGGCCCTCGCCGATATGGTCCCCAACGGGTTCGGGCGCATCGTCAATCTCGGCGGCGTGAGCTCGCATCTCGGCCTGCCCGAGCGGGCGCATGTGGTTGCCGCCAAGGCCGGTGTCGTCGGGCTGACGCGGGCGCTGTCGAGTGAATTCGCCGGGCGCGGCATTACGGTCAATTGCGTGGTGCCGGGCAAGATCGGTGGCGAACGTTCGGCCACATCGGGTCGCGGCATGCAGACCATGCCGCCTGTGGGCCGCGAAGGCGAGCCGCGCGATGTCGCCGATGTGATCCGCACGCTTTGCCTGCCGACGAGCGGCTACATCACCGGGCAAACGATTCACGTCAGCGGCGGGCTGTTCATGCCGTGAGCTTGATGCGAGCGCGCGTCAACCTGCAAGCAATCGAGAAGCCCCGGGCGAGACCGGGGCTCTTCGCATCCATGAGGCTTAACGCTCGCGGACGCGTTCCTCGACTTTGCCGCCGCTGCCGGTCGTGGTCTCGGTGCAGACCTTCTCGGTCTTCATCCGGTTCTCGGCCTCGACGCGAACGCCGAACGGGGCCCCGATCACGATCCCGGCGCTGGGCTCGGGACGCTTCTCGGTGATCGTGCAGTGCTTCGTGGTGGGGTTCTGGACGATGTAGAACTCGTCCGCCAGTGCCGGACCGGCCATGGCGAGCAGACCCGCCGCGATGAGTAGTTTCTTCATTCGATCCTCCATTAGCTCGTTGCCGTTCTGGCGAAACGAGTTCCGTTGGAGGTCGGTTCCGAACGAAGGCTGTGTTGGATTGAATTGTGCGGAGCGGGCCGATCAATTCCGCGGCCATCCCAGGAAATGTTCGCGATATAACTAATCGAAGGAATAGATCCTGGAACCGCAGTTCACTCTACGGAACGCTCGTCAAACACCATGGTCCATCTGCCCGAGCGCCGTTCCGTTGCCGGTTGCGCGCTGCCGAGTATTCGGCGATGGCGTTCGAGGAGGTCGAGCCAGGCGGCGGCGAGCTTGAGGAGCCGGGTCTTGTCGGCGGCCGACGTGGCGCGCTGGGCCAAGCCCATCGTCTCCGACGCCATCTGCCTGTACTCGCGTTCTTCCATGGTAATTCTCTTGCGTCACTCACGCCCCCCGTGGCTATCCGCAACATCCACCAAACCGCTGCGCAGTCATTTAGTTCCCGGAACTCGCAGGCGAAGGGTTGCGTGACGGTCACGACGTTCCGTGTAGGTGAGGAAATCGGCCTGAATGGCGCGCAAATAAAAACCCCGCCGAGGGGGGCGGCGGGGTTTTCTGACGAGCGGGGCACTCGGGGAGGGGGAGGGGTGCGCCCCGTTCTGCCGTCTAACTGCGAAGGTCGGTCTTTGGTTCCGGTGCCTCCGAGCGATTGCGCCGCCTTCTTCTACTGCACCTGCCGTACGTTGCCGCTGGGATCGGCGTCGAATACGGCTCGCGCCGCCCCCGCGAACTTGCCATCGCGTAGCCATTCGAGCGAGGCTGAGTGCAGCACGTTGCGCTGGCGTTCCCATTGCATGAAGTGGGACGCGCAGGCGACCTTGATGAAAACCTTGGCCTCGCTGCCGGCCGCGTCGAACACGGTGCGGCGTTCGTTCGGCGCGTCGAACTCGCCGACAATGACCATGACGGGCATTTTCAGCGCGTTGGCCTGCTCGGTGGACCAGCCGTTCATCATCGTGGGCAGGCGCATGACGCCTTCTTCCGGGCCCCAGCTCGCGCCCACATAATCCCATTGCATGATCTCGCCCCATACCGCCTCGCGCACGCCCGGCTCGACCTGGCCACTGCAGCGCGCGTTGGGGTCCCAGCGCTTCTTCTCCAGTTCGAATCGCGTCTGCAGTCCCATCGGGAAACCCTGCTCCGGACGATCCGGCGGCTTGTAGCCCGGCCGCGGGGGGTCGGCCCCGAAGAACACGATGCGATTGACCTTGTCGGGATGCGCCGCCGCGTAACCGCCGACGCGTGGACCGCCGGCCGACCAGCCGACGAGGCTGACCTTCTGCACGTCCGTGGTCTGGCGGATGAAATCCACGGCCGACCCCAATTCGGCCCAGTCGTCACGCGAGGTTTTGAACTTCAACGCGTAGTGCGGGATGCACATCGACGGCAGCGGCCGCTTGACGATCGTCTCCTGCTGTTTGAGGTCGACGTTGCACGGATCGTCCATCATCGGACGCGGCGATGAGCCATAGCCGGAGAGGTCCAGCGCCCAAACGTCAAAACCGGCGCGCGCGAGGAACGCCATCCAGTTGTAGTCCTTGTAGTTGAGCGCGAACGCCGGCGTACCCGGGATGGTCGCCCCATGCACGAACAGCACCACGCGATCGGCTGCCGGGACGTCGGCGGCGCCGCCGACAGTCGTATGTGCCGCCACCACGTGGTGCAGATGCAGCCCCACCTTCTGGCCCGGATTGGCCGCAAGCGTCGACACATGCGGGGCGAAAACGTCGCTCGATGTGATGTCGCCGGTCGTGACGCCCTGGGTGTAGGCGGCCACGCCGGTGAGCGCCAGCAGCGGGGCGACGATCCCCAGCGTTTTGCCGGCGGAGAAGCGACAGCGCATGGAATCCTCCCTGGACTTGCGGGGGCGGGCAAAGTTTCCTCCCCGACAAAACAGAGTCAAGCCGGAATTCTATAGATCATAAACGATGGTGATCGTGCCGCATGTGACCGGAAGCCGCGCCATGGAACGCGCCCGGGCCCCCGTCCGGGTCGGCGCTTGGGAAAGTTGATGCGCATTTTGCGCGCCGATTACGTCAGGCAATAGCCTTTTGTGGGGACCTCACTGGATCTTGAGCGAAGGTGAGCGGAATTGAGCGGCAGAGTTGTGCGGATTTAACGCGCCCTGCCGGTGCGGGCAAGCGCTTCGGCGGCCCACATTTCCCAGGTGCGATCGGAACCGTGGCCGGGCCGCTGCTGCTTCTGGTTGCCTTCGATCAGGGCCGCCTCCTCGGGGGCCAGATACGCGATGGGGCCCCCCAGCATCTTGGCCTGCAACAGCAATTTCGCGTTCGCTTCGGTGTAGATTGCCCGGTAGGTGGCGATCCGCACCGTTGGGCCGACCACGACGTCGCCATGTCCGCGCAGCAATACAACCGAATTGCCACCGAGTTTCTCGGCGACCGCGCGACCGAGCGGGGGGTTCTTGATCAGCAGGTCGGTGAAGCCGGCCACGTCCCGGGTATCGAACACCGGCACCTCGGGATAGAGGAACGGCCCGCGGATCGGCTTGAGCGGCACCTGCGTGACCGTGAACGGAACCACGGTCGGCGAATGGCTGTGCACCACCGCGTGCACGTCCGCTCGCGCCTTGTACATCTCGGAGTGGATGAACCGCTCCGAATAGACCGGCCGCCGGTCCTTCTTGTCGACCGGCTCGCCGTCGAGCCCGAACAACATGATGTCGGCCGCGGTCACGAGGCCCGGCGCGCGCGCTCGCGACATCAGGAAACGCTGCGGATCGCGCGGGTCGCGCGCACTGATGTGACCGTAACCGTCGACCACGTCCTGGTCGTAGAGGATGCGGTTGGCGGTTACGAGATCGTCGATGACGGCGCGCAAGGCCGCGTTGTTGCCTTTGCCTGCCGCTTTGCCGCCGCGCGTGCCCCGCGTCGTCTTCTTCGCCATCGCCTGGTCTCCCGTCCCCGTTGAATGATTGCGCGCACGATCGAGCTAGCTAGCGCAGGCGTCCCACATCATGTCGGCCAACGCACGCGCGGACTCCTTATCCTGCAACGCCCGCAGGCCGAGCTCGATCAGTGCCGCCCCCGAACCTGGCCGCGCCTCGCCGAGCTGGGCGAGCACCCGCTGCGCCTTTTTGCGCAAATCCACCTCGTCCAGCGGGCGCGCCGGATCGCCGAGAGCGACGTCCACCCGCTTGCGCATCACGTTGCCGCCGGCGGTCACCTCGACTTCGGCCGGCCAGCACGCCGGAAAGTTCTCCAGCAGCGCCTCGTCGCCGACGATCTCCACGCTGCGGGCGAAATCGAACACGCTGGCGTCATCGGTGACGCTCGCACGGTCGATGTCGTAGAGCCGCTCGCGGCAGAAAGCGGCAAGCCCCATCTGGAACGGCGCGCTCACGATGGTGGAGGAGCGCACCCCGGGCTCCGCCTTGGTCGAGATCATGCGCAAGAAGGCCGGCGGGACGCGCACGCGCGTGTGCGTGATGGCCTCCGGAGTCGCGCCGCCCTCCAGCAGCGCCGTGAAGGCTTCGACCGCCGCCACCGCCTGCTTGGCCGAGCAGAACGGCTTCATACTCAGCGCACCGTAGATGCTGCCGGAGGCTGCGCCGAGATTTTGGCTCAAGACCCCCGTGTCGGCGTCAAGCCCCTGGGCCTCACGCAGCCACGGCCCATCAAGGAGGTCGGGATCACCGCCGACCCCCTCGCGCGCCGCCGCCGCCGCCTTCACGCCGGCTGCCACCGCGAGCGCGAGCACCACCGACCGGCCCGGGATCTTGCCTTGGAAACGGCCGGAACGGCCCGCGGCGAGCATCAGTGCAAGCGAGAGCGCATGGGCGGTCGCTTCCTCGGACAGGCCCCAGATGCGCGCCGCGACCGCGGCCGCGGCGAGCGGCGCGGCAAAAAACGTCGGCCACAGCCCGCGATAGAGGATGCGCGGGCCGTCGATGGCGGCACCGAGCCGCGTCAAGAGCTCGGTCCCGATCCAGATGGCGCTCGCAAGCCGTTCGGGATCGAACGCGCCAGCCTCGCGCGCGAGCACGAACGCGACCGGCACGGTCACGGAACTCGGCGTGGTGCAGGAGCGCAGATGAATATCGTCGATCTCGGTGTGGCGGGTGACGGCGGCAAGGAGGCCCGCTGCATCGGCTATGCTTTCGCGCGGCAGCAACGCGCGGAGTGCCCGGCCCTCGCTGGTGCGGCTGCCCGCGATCGTTGCGAGGAACGTGTCGGCGACGTGCCGGCGTTGCGCGGCACGTTCCACCTCCGGGAGACAAGCGACTGATGCTTCGGTGACGGCGGCCGCCATGGTGCGGAGCACGCTCATGACGCGGGCGGCTCGTCCAGCGGCGGCGTGGCGTTCAACCCTGCTCCGGCTTCCGAACCGTTCGGTATGCCGGCTGGCGAGCGGTGCATCAGGTCCCTTCCGCTGCCGGTGACGAGCACCATGGCGGAGGCGATCGCGCCCGCGCCTGCATCGTGCGCGCCCACGTGGAAGGCGTAGACCTCGCCGGGCGCAAGCGCGTGCGTGGCGTCGCGCGTGATGGTGCCTCCCTCGTTCAAGGCGAGCCCGATACGCCGACCCATGCTGCTGCCCACCACGGGGTGCGGCGTCAGGTTCCCGAGCGCCTGCATCGCAATCGCATGCAGCCTGCTCGCCGCCACGCCAGGCCGGACCGCCTCAACCAGCGCATCGCGCGCGTCGTGCACGCGGCGACGCAAGTCATCGGCCTGCGCCATGTCGGCTGCTGGCGTTCCGGGCGCAGGTGCCGCGTTCACGAACGTCTCGGCCCAATAGCCCCTGTGCTTCACGGCGAGATAGCCGGCGAGCGCGCCCGCTTGCGGGCCGAAAGTTCCGCGGCCGGGCACGAGAGTGCGACCGCTGTCGAAACTCATCAGCGTGCGCACGTCCTGCGCCGCCAACAGGCGCGCCCGCCGTTCGGCCGCGAGTGCGGCGCGCTCCGTCCCGGCGCGTTCGCTCCATGCCTGTAGGAAGGAATTGCAGCCGGCCTGCATGACGCGGACAGCGTCGCGAATCTGGGAGTGCTCGCGCGGCCGCGGCGCCCGGGCGGCCGCCAAAGCCTCGTCGACGGCGTGCAGGCGGAAGCGGTTGCCGAGACTCTTCTCCACCGAGCGAAAGAGCGCCGGGCGCATCCGGGTAAAACCTGCGCCCCCGATGTCGAGCGGCCCGGCCGCTTCGAGGCGCGCGAGCCACGGATCGAACGCGCTTTCCAAATTCCAGCCGGAGAGCACGTCCGGGATGAAGGTCATGAGCTTCATCGCCGGTATGTCGCGTGGGCTCATCGAGCCGAGCACGCGCGGCTCGCCGGTGCGCGAGAACAGCGCCATTCCCCAGCGCAGCCGCGGAATGAAATTCGAGAAATAGGCAAGCGCCGAGTGCTCGGCGGCGTCCCCATAGATCAGGATCGCCGCAAGCGAGCGCTCATCCATCACGCGGTGAAGCGCCGCGGTGCGGATCTGGAACTCGTCGTGCGGCAGCCGGTCCTGGTCCCACGCGTAGGAGCCGATCATGATCGAAGGCTGCACGGTGCGCATCGGTTAGCTCACGCTGCTGTTGCGATCGTGCGGCGATCACAAGATTGGGAGCGCCCCGCGTTATTGTCGTCCCCGCGAAAGCGGGGACCCATGAACACCGCCTTTTGCAAGTGACCCCAACCTGCGAGTTTCTCGATACCGAGAGTATGGGTCCCCGCTCGCGCGGGGACGACATCGGAAAGGGTATGCGCAATCGTCATTACACCGCCACGCAGTCGAGTTCGGCGGGGCGCGCGGAGAGCGCCTCGGCGCCGTCGGCGGTGATCACGACCGGTTCGCCACACATCAGATAGCCGGTCTCGGGCAGGTACTGGTTGGGATGCATCACGAACACCATGCCCTCTTCGAGATGCATGCTGCTGTCGACGGTCAGGTCACCGGGCAGGTCGGAGGTGATGCCGAGCCCATGTCCGCGCACGCGCATATAGGGCGGACGGCAGTAATCGGCGTAGCCGGCGGCGCGCAGGCAATCGTCCATCCGCTCGGTGACCGTGCGCACGGCGGCGCCCGGCATGGCCGCCGCCTGCCCGGCCCGCATGGTCTTTTGCAAGAGCGCGTATTTCTCGCGCAACACGGGCGAGGCCTCGCCGATCACGGTCGTGCGACACAACTGCGCAAATTGCCCCTCGCAACAGGGCGTGATCTCCGAGAGGATGATGTCGCCTCTATCGAGCACGCGATTGCCGGCCGCGCGCACCGCGAGATTGTGCTGCGAGGCGCTGACCAGGAGGAAATTGTCTTCGGCGCCAAGCTCCTTCATGAAACAGAGAAGCTCCGCTACGAGCTCGAATTCGCGCAGGCCTGGGCGGGCGATCTCCAGCATATGCGCATAGCCGCGCTCGGCAATCGTCGTGGCCTTGCGGGCCGCTGCGAGCTCGTCGGGCGCGCGCAGCCGGGCAAGCTCGCGCGCGAAATTATCGTTCACGCGCGCCTTGCCGCCGAAAAACGTCTCGATCCGCTGCGCCATGGCTTGCGCGAGCGTGGCAAGGCCGACCGTGACGGTCTTCTGCAGGTCGATGCGGTGGTCGCCGAGCGCGGCCGCGAGCGCGTCGGGCACATCGTCGGTGCCGACGGTGCGGCTCGTTCGCGAGAAGGCGCTGGCGCGCTCGGCATCCCAGGCCGGCGTCACGATCAGGGTCGAGCGTCCGTCGCGGTCGACCACGACAGCGCTCTCGCCGATGGGCCGCACGCCCGCGAGCACGAACACCGCGTGCGACTCCAGGAAGGAATTGTGCCCGCAATTGACCGCAACGAGGCCGTCGAGCGCCTCGTCGGCGAGGTATCGCACGGTCTGTTGCAGGCGTGTGTTCGGCACCTTCATGGCGGCGTTTGTACAGGCGCGTGGCGAAAGATCAATGCGGCTGCGGCAGGTGCCGGGCTTAGCGAATTGGCAAAGGTCAGACGAACGGCATAGAATAGAACGATGACCCCTGCGGTGAAAAAGCTGTTGGACCGTGTAGCCTCGTGGCCTGACGACGACGTCGAGCGGCTTGACGCTGCCGCTCGCATGATCGAGGCCTGGCGCAAGGGTGAATACGAGGCAAGCGAGGACGAGCTTTTGGCCATTGACGAGGCCGTTGCCGAGCTCGATCGAGGCGAGGCGGCAAGCCAGGCGCAGGTCAACGCCGCCTACGCGAAATTTCGCGGCGCATGAATGCGATCTATTCGCGGCGAGCGATTCGAGATCTCGAAGAAATTGCAGCGTACTATCAGAGCGTCGCCGGGCCCCATATCGCGGAAGCAATCGGTCGGCGGCACCCGTCGTCCCACAGAGACCAAACATCCGCGTGGTGCTTGTCTTGAGATATCCGTACAAGATTTTCTATCGTGAGCGCGACGGCACGGTGGAAATCCTGCACATTCGGCACACGTCGCGCCGTCCGTGGCCCCCGGAGCGATAGCGAGCGGACAAGCATGCAGAATAACAAACGACGCCGTAGCAATCGCCGCGCAGACGATCCGGTGGTGACCGAGATCGTGCGCAACGGCGTCATCGCGGTGACCGAGGAGATGAAGACCAACCTCATGCGCACCGCCTACAACATGATCATCTATGAGGCGCTCGACTTCACCACCGGCCTGTTCACGCCGGAGGGCGAGACCGTCTCCATCGGCATCGGGCTGCCGATGTTCATCCGCGGCATGGCCGAGACCGTTAAAGCCAAGATCGCGCATTTCGGCCGCGACAACATCAAACCGGGCGACATCTATGTCACCAATGACAGCTATCTTACCGGCAGCCATCTCAACCACGTCACGCTGACGCTGCCGATCTTCCACAAGGGCACGCTCGTCGGCTTCTCCTGCTGCATGGCGCACTGGCTCGACATCGGCGGCTCGCTCGGCGGCATGACCACCGACATCTTCTCCGAGGGCCTGCAGATTCCGATCATGAAGCTGCACGACCGCGGCGTTGCCGACGAGACGCTGCTTGCCATCATCCGCCAGAACGTGCGGCTGCCGCCGCGCGCGATGGGCGACCTGCGCGCGCAGATCACCGCGGTCAAGACCGGCGAGCGCCTGTTCCTTGAGCTGATCGAGCGCTACGGGGCCGACCTCGTGCGGCGCGCCATCGCAGCGATCATGGATCACGCCGAGCGAAACGCGCGGGCGCGCACCAAAACCATCCCGGACGGCACCTACGAGGCGGAATCCTACATGGACGACGACGGCATCGAGGTCGGCAAGCCGGTGCCGATTCGCGTGCGCGTTGTGGTCAAGGGGTCGGAGATGACGGTGGACCTCACCAATGTCTCCAAGCAGGTGCGCGGCTTCTACAATTCCGGCATAACCACCGGCTATGCGTGCTCGCAGGTGGCCTACAAGTGCCTGACCTCGCCCACGGACTATCCGATCAACGACGGCTCCTTCCGCAGCCTCAAGGTGATCGTGCCGCCGGGCCGCATCATCAGCGCCACCCGGCCGGCGCCGATGCGCTGGTGGATGACGTACCCGATGACCATCGTGGATACGATCTTCAAGGCGCTGGCGCCAGCGATCCCCGACCGGGTGATCGCCGGGCACCACGCCGATCTCCTGATCGCCAATCTGCACGGGATCAATGCGCGCACGCACGAATTCTTCATCTGCAATTTCGGCCCGCTCGGCGGCGGTTGGGGCGCGAAGCTGTCGGAGGATGGCGTCGGCTCGACCGTGGCGATCAACGACGGCGACACCCACAACGGTCCGAACGAGCAGACGGAAGCGAAATTCCCGGTGGTGATCGAGCGCTATGCGCTTGTCCCGGATTCCGGGGGCCCGGGCCGGCGCCGCGGCGGCGTCGGCGTCGAGCGCGTGGTGCGGGCGCGTGTGCCGATGACGATGAATACGCAGGTCGAGCGTGCGCACTGCCGCCCGTGGGGGCTGGCCGGCGGCCGCGAAGCCACCGGCAACCAGGTGGCGCTCCGGCGCGGCGGGGTGTGGAAGACGGACTTCCCCAATGCCAAAGTGCTGGTGGCTCCGCTCGATGCCGGTGACGCGTTCCTGATCCGCTCCGGCGGGGGCGGCGGCTACGGCGACCCGCTCGAGCGCAGCATCGAAGAGGTCGAGACCGACGTGCGCCAGGGCTACGTGAGCATCAAGGTGGCAGCGGCGCATTATGGCGTGGTGATCGTGCCGGACACGCTCATGGCCGACCGCGCCGCCACCGAGCGGCTGCGGGCGCAGCGGCGCTCGGCGGGTGCAAGGGCAGAGCCACAGGCGCAGCGAGCGTGACATGCGTGCAAACTATCCGGGCGGGCTCGATTTCGATCTCGGCGAGACCGCAGACATGCTGCGCGCGACGGTGCAGGATTTTGCTGCCGACAAGATCGCGCCCCGCGCCGACGAGATCGACCGCACGAATACGTTCCCGCGCGAGTTGTGGCCGCAGCTCGGAGAGCTTGGCCTGCACGGCATCACCGTGGAGGAGGAGTTCGGCGGCGCGGGGCTCGGCTACCTCGAGCACTGCGTCGCCATGGAGGAGATTTCGCGCGCCTCGGGCTCGGTGGGGCTGTCCTACGGCGCGCATTCCAACCTCTGCGTCAACCAGATCAGGCGCAACGGCACGGAGGCGCAGAAGCGCCGCTACCTGCCGAAGCTGATCTCGGGTGCCCATGTCGGCGCGCTCGCCATGTCGGAGAGCGGCTCAGGCTCCGACGTCGCCTCGCTCAAGCTGCGGGCGGAGAAGCGCGGCGAGCGCTACGTGCTCAACGGCACCAAGATGTGGATCACCAACGGTCCGCATGCCGACACGCTCGTCGTCTATGCGCGCACCGACCCGGACGTAGGCGCCCGGGGGATCACCGCCTTCCTGATCGAAAAGAGCTTCAAAGGCTTCTCCACCGCACAGAAGCTCGACAAGCTCGGCATGCGCGGCTCCGATACGTGCGAGCTCGTGTTCGAGGACTGTGAGGTGCCACAGGAGAACATCCTCGGCGGCCTCAACGACGGCTGGAGCGTGCTGATCTCCGGCCTCGATTACGAACGCGTGGTGCTGGCCGCTGGCCCGCTCGGGATCATGGCGGCCTGCGCCGACATCGTGCTGCCTTACGTGCACGAGCGCAGGCAGTTCGGGCGCTCGATCGGCGAGTTCGAGCTGGTGCAGGGCAAGGTCGCCGACATGTACGTCACCATGAACGCCGCCCGCGCCTATGTGTACGCGGTGGCCAAGGCCTGCGATCGCGGCGAGACCACGCGCGAAGACGCTGCCGGCGCCATCCTGTACGCGGCCGAGCGGGCCACCCGGGTGGCGCTCGACGCCATCCAGCTTCTCGGCGGCAATGGTTACATCAACGATTACCCCACCGGCAGGCTCTTGCGTGACGCAAAGCTCTACGAGATCGGCGCCGGCACGAGCGAGATCCGGCGCATGCTCATCGGCCGAGAGCTGTTCAACAAGGCGCGCGGCCGATGATATTTTGTGGTCGTCCCACGCTTGCGCGGGGACGACGCCTTTTCATATGGATGGTCGCCCCCATGGCGTCGCGATGACGACTCTTCATTCAGCCATCGATCCGCAGTCGCCGCAGTTCGCGCGTAACGCGGCGGCGATGACACGTCTGGTCGAGGAATTGCGCGGCAAGCTCGAAACGGTGCGGCGCGGTGGCAGCGAGGCGGCGCGCAAGCGCCACGTGGGGCGAGGAAAGCTCCTGGTGCGCGAGCGCATCAAGCTCTTGCTCGATCCCGGCACGCAGTTGCTGGAGCTCTCGGCGCTTGCGGCCCATGACATGTACGGCGGCGATGTGCCGGCGGCGAGCCTCGTCACCGGCGTTGGCCGCGTCAGCGGACGCGACTGCGTCATCGTGGCCAACGATGCCACCGTGAAGGGCGGCACCTATTATCCGATGACGGTGAAGAAGCACCTGCGCGCGCAAGACATCGCGCGCGAGAACCACTTGCCTTGCCTTTATCTGGTGGATTCGGGCGGCGCCTTCCTGCCGCTGCAGGACGAGATCTTTCCGGACGAGCGCCACTTTGGCCGCATCTTCTACAACCAGGCGCAGATGTCGGCTCTCCGCATCCCGCAGATCGCGATCGTGATGGGCTCATGCACGGCCGGCGGCGCCTACGTGCCGGCGATGTCGGACGAAAGCATCATCGTCAAAAACCAGGGCACCATCTTCCTCGGCGGCCCGCCGCTGGTGAAGGCAGCGACCGGCGAGGAGGTCAGCGCCGAGGAACTGGGCGGCGCCGAGGTGCACAGCCGGCGGTCGGGCGTCACCGACTACCTCGCCGATGACGACGCGCACGCGATCGCGATCGCGCGCCGGATCGTGCTCGGCTTGAACCGCGTGTCGCCTCCCTTCCTCGAGGTGCGCGCGCCGCGCGAGCCGCTGCATCCGTCGGCCGAGCTTTACGGGATCATCCCGGCCGAGCCGCGCCTGCTCTACGACGTGCGCGAGATCATCGCGCGGCTGGTCGATGCCTCCGAATTCGGGGAGTTCAAGGCGCTCTACGCGCCCACCCTCGTTTGCGGCTTTGCGCACATCCTGGGCTTCCCGATCGGCATCCTTGCCAACAACGGCATCCTGTTCGGCGAGAGCGCGCTCAAGGGCGCCCACTTCATCGAGCTCGCCAGCCAGCGCAACATCCCGCTCCTGTTCCTACAGAACATCACCGGCTTCATGGTCGGCAAGAAATACGAGGCCGGCGGCATCGCCAAGGACGGCGCCAAGCTCGTCACCGCGGTGGCGACCACGAACGTGCCGAAGTATACGGTGATCATCGGCGGCAGTTTCGGCGCCGGCAACTACGGGATGGCGGGCCGCGCCTACGGTCCGCGTTTCCTGTGGACCTGGCCGAACGCGCGCATCTCGGTCATGGGCGGCGAGCAGGCCGCAACAGTTCTGGCGTTGATCCGGCGCGAGGCGATTGAGGGCAAGGGCGGCACATTCAGCGCGAAGGACGAGACAGCCTTCAAGGACCCGATCCGGGCGCAATACGACAAGCAGGGCAGCGCCTATTACGCGACCGCACGACTATGGGACGACGGCGTGATCGATCCAGCCGACACCCGCGCCGTGCTCGGCCAAGCACTCGCCGCCGGCATGAACGCGCCGCCGCCGGCCCCGCCGCGCTTCGGCGTGTTTAGGATGTGACGAGAGCTACCGACTGCAAAATGAACATGTTCGATGTCATGGCCGGGCTTGTCCCGGCCATCCCGCTCATGATCTCGGATCTGGGATTGAGATCGCCGGGACAAGCCCGGCGATGACGATCAAGGTTCAGCGTGAGCTCAGCGGCTCTTGCGGCGCAGCCGCACCACCACGTCGATGCGGGCGATCTCGTAACCTTCGGGCGGGGTCGGGATTTTGCCGACCAGCACGTCGGTGTCGGGAATGTCGAGCAGCGCGTTCTCGCCCTCGACGAAGAAATGATGGTGCTGGGTCGAGTTGGTGTCGAAATAGGTCTTCGAGCCGTCGACCGCGACTTGGCGCAGGAGCCCGACCTCGGTGAACTGATGCAGCGTGTTGTAGATGGTCGCGAGCGAGACCGGCACCTTGGCCTTGCTGGCCTCTTCGTAAAGCATCTCGGCGGTGATGTGCCGGTCGCCCTTGCCGAACAGGATCCAGCCGAGGGCCATGCGCTGGCGCGTCGGGCGCAGGCCGACATCGCGCAGCATCGTCTTGACGTCATGCCACGGACAGCCGGTGAGCAGGGTGCGTTCTGCGGCCAAGCGATCGGACGCTTCGGCCACATTGCTGAAAACCATGCTGCGCGACGGTGTCATGGGCGACGCCTGACCTGCTCGGAACCCGGTTCACTCAAGTTTGTTGCGTTTGTAACATACGCATTGGAAGATGCAACTGGCTCGCAACAACCCTGGTTGAATTCTAATCTGGCGGTATTTTGACGGAGATGGCTGGCTTTGAGCGCTCCCCAGCCTATGTTAGGGCTCGTGGGGTCGAAGCCCGCATGGTGAACGGTTCTGGCGGCGCGGAAGGATGCGGATGAACGAACGGCCCTCAAGCTTTACCTACGAAGACCTGTTGGCGTGTGCGCGCGGAGAGCTGTTCGGCGGCGGACCGCAACTGCCGTTGCCCCCCATGCTGATGTTCGACCGCATCTCCGATATCGCCGAAATGGGCGGCGAATACGGCAAGGGACTGGTCCGGGCGGTGCTCGATCTGAAGCCCGATCTGTGGTTTTTCCCCTGTCATTTCAAGGGCGATCCGGTGATGCCCGGCTGCCTCGGGCTCGACGCGCTATGGCAGCTCTTGGGTTTCTTCCTGGGCTGGCTCGGCTCCGCCGGCAAAGGCCGGGCGCTCGGCCTCGGCGAGCTGAAATTTTCCGGCCAGGTTCTGCCGAACGTCCGCCAGATCATCTACGGCATCGACATCAAACGGGTGATGCGCTCGAAGCTCGTGCTCGGGGTGGCGGACGGCTGGCTGTCGGCGGACGGCTCGATCATCTACCGGGCTTGTGACCTCAAGGTCGGCCTGTTCCGGCAAGAGGAAGCCGAAGCGCCGAGCGGCGCCTGAAGGGCCGCGCCGACGGGCGCAAGCGTGAGACGTGAAAGAGGCGGGCATGCGGCGCGTCGTCGTCACCGGGATGGGGATCGTCTCCTCGATCGGCAACAATACCCAGGAAGTGCTGGCGAGCCTGCACGAAGCCAAATCCGGCGTCGTGCGCGCCGACAAATATGCCGAGCTTGGCTTCCGCTGTCAGGTGCACGGGGCGCCAAGCCTCGATCCGAGCGACGCAGTCGACCGCCGCGCCATGCGATTCCTGGGGGGCGGCGCGGCCTGGAACCATGTCGCCATGGGTCAGGCGATTCAGGATGCCGGCCTCGAAGAGCATGAGATTTCCAACGAGATGACCGGCATCGTCATGGGCTCGGGCGGTCCCTCCACGCGGGCTATCGTTGAGGCTGCCGACACCGCGCGGGAGAAAGGGCCCAGGCGCGTCGGGCCGTTCGCGGTCCCGAAAGCGATGTCCTCGACGGCCTCGGCGACGCTCGCCACCTGGTTCAAGATCAAGGGCGTGAACTATTCGATCTCGTCGGCCTGCGCGACCTCGAACCATTGCATCGGCAACGCCGCCGAGATCATCGGGCTCGGCAAGCAGGACATCATGTTCGCGGGCGGCTCCGAGGAGCTCGACTGGACACTCTCGGTGCTGTTCGACGCCATGGGGGCGATGTCTTCGAAGTACAACCAGACGCCCGAGCAGGCGTCGCGCGCCTACGATGCGGGTCGCGACGGGTTTGTGATCGCCGGGGGCGCCGGCGTCCTGGTGCTCGAGGAGCTCGAACACGCGCGCGCCCGCGGCGCCCGCATCTATGGCGAAGTCGCCGGCTACGGTGCCACGTCGGACGGCTTCGACATGGTGGCTCCCTCTGGCGAAGGCGCGGTGCGCTGCATGAAGATGGCGCTGCGCAACGTCAAGGCGCCGGTCGACTACATCAACCCGCACGCGACTTCGACTCCCATTGGTGACCTCAAGGAGATCGAGGCCATCCGCGAGGTTTTTGGCCGGAACTGTCCGCCGATCTCGGCCACCAAGTCGCTGACCGGACATTCGCTCGGCGCGGCCGGTGCCCAGGAGGCGATCTATTCGCTGTTGATGATGAACAACGGCTTCCTTGCCGAGAGCGCCAATATCCAGACACTCGACCCGGCGTTCGCCGACATGCCGATTCTGCGCGAGCGCCGCGACAATGTTCAGGTCGGTTGCGTGCTGTCGAATTCGTTTGGGTTCGGGGGGACCAATGCATCGATCGTGCTCAAGCGATTGGATGCGTGACGAAGAGATCGGACATCAGATGTCTGAGACCGGATGCCCGCTGATGTCCGTGGTCTGATATCTGATATCCGACATCTGGAGTGGGCATGCCGGGGCTGATGCAGGGCAAGCGCGGACTGGTGATGGGGGTCGCCAATGACCATTCCATCGCCTGGGGCATCGCCAGGACGCTCGCCGCGCAGGGCGCAGCGCTGGCCTTCACCTATCAGGGCGAGGCGCTCGGCCGCCGGGTCAAGCCGCTCGCCGCCTCGCTCGGCTCTTCGCTCATGCTGCCGTGCGATGTGGAAGACATGAAATCGGTGGACCAGGTGTTCGCCTCGCTGGCGGAACAGTGGGGCTCGCTCGATTTCCTGGTCCACGCGATTGCGTTCTCGGACAAGAACGAGCTCAAGGGCCGTTACGCCGACACCACGCGCGAGAATTTTGTGCGCACGATGCTGATCTCCTGCTTCTCGTTCACGGAGGTGGCCAAGCGTGCCGGCGCACTGATGCCGGCGGGCGGCGCCATGGTGACGCTCACCTACAACGGCGGCCAGCGGGCGATGCCGAACTACAACGTCATGGGGGTCGCGAAGGCGGCGCTCGAAGCCTCGGTGCGCTATCTGGCGGTCGATTTCGGGCCGGCGGCGGTCCGAGTCAACGCCATCTCGGCGGGCCCGATCCGCACGCTCGCGGGCGCCGGCATCTCGGACGCGCGGCAGATGTTCGCCTTCCAGCAGCGGCACTCGCCCTTGCGGCGTGGCGTCACGCTCGACGAGATCGGGGGTGCTGCGCTCTACCTATTGTCCGACCTGTCGACCGGGGTGACCGGCGACATCCACTTCGTGGATTCCGGCTACAATATCATCACCATGCCGCATCCGTCCGCGCTCCGAAACGGCGAGGAGGCGCAGAACGGTCACGCCGAGTCGGTGCCGAAGGACGCTGCGCAGTAGCGGCGGACGATCCCCCATTCCCGCACAGCGAAATGACGAGGGACTACGGTTGCGGCAATTTGGCGCGATGGGGCGTTGCCTGCCCAGGACTCTCCTAGGGCCCTCTCCTCCGAGCGCAGAACGCAATCTGGAATATGTCAAAGCCGGACGCGGACGGATGGCGTTCCGGTGCAACAAGGCATAACCTCGACACCGATTGTAAGCGGCGCCCGGCGCGGCTTCGGATGCGAACGCGCCTTGCCGAGCAACAGGAAGGTTATTCAGCCTCGCGCGCCGGCAATCCATGCAACCCAGTGTCAAAGCAACGACACTGGACGTGACAAAAACGATATTGGGGAGAAAAATGATAATCTCCGTAAACGCTTGGTGGACCATCTGGCTTTTGGTTCACCTCATCTTCGCGGTCACGCTCCTTGGTGCCCTCACGCACCAAGCGGTCGCTGCCTTCATGCCGGTCCGCCGGATCGCGGGGCCGCCCGGCATTGTGACGCGCTTCCGTGCGGTTGCCGCGCCCGGCTACGCGTTTGCAGTGTGCGTGCTGTGGGTGCTCACGTTCATCGTGGGGTCCTTCATCTACACAAAGTATCGCATCTACGTCCGCATCCCGATCGAGCAGTCCGGCTTCTGGTGGACCCAAGGGTTCTTCGATTTCAAGGAACACCTCGCTTCGATCGGATTGGTGCTTCTTCCCGCCTATTGGTTCTTCTGGAAGAACGCGCAGGACCCGCAATACGATCTCGTGCGCAAGATGGTCACCCTGTTTCTCGCGCTCGACTGCTGGTTCCTCTTCATCGTCGGCCACGTTCTCAATAACACCCGGGGGTTCGCATGAGCACCGAGACAGTCAACATCCGCTCAACGTCGGCCACCACGTCGGCGGCGTCCTCCAGCAAGGTGAGGACGTTCGTCCTCACCTTCGCGATTGTCGGACCGCTGATCTACTGCGTCTGCCTTTTCTTCAACTGGCCCTTATTCACGTTCCATCCGGCGACGAACCGGATCGCCTTCGGGTTCGAGGCGGCGCGCAGCGGTGAAGGTCCGAACATGACATGGTACGGCTGGACCGCGATGACGCTCCTGGTGGGTGGCATCTTGAGTTTCCTCGCCACGCTGCTGCCGGAAAACGTGGGTCGGAAAATCCCACTGGTCCTGGTGTGGTTGCTGCCGTTCATCGCCGTTCCGTTCCTGATCTGGGACTTGCGGCAGTGGTGGTTCCATCCATAGGGCTTGCGCAGCAACGTCCGGGGTCAAACAAGAACAAGAAGGATCGTGAGTTGAAACTCGACCACGCGGTGATTTTTGGCACGGTCCTGGCCGCAGTGGTGTGGATCGAGCACGGCCATCGCATCGATCTCGCCACGCCGGCGGGGGCGGCTTTCTCCCACCCCTCCGGCGCGGTCTGTCCGGACAGCGAGAACGTCCCCTATAGCGCCGACTGCATCGTCTTCATGCAGGGCGAGGCCGCATCGGAGGCTCGCCCGCGTGCAAAGACGATCACGAGCACGCCGGTTGTCGCCGCTGTCCGCGCTCCCGCAAGCACGCAATCGGCGGGCCCATCGTGCCCGCCGCACAACGAGAACATGCCCTATAGCGCCCGCTGCCTGCAGTTCCTTTCCGGCTGGTATTGGCACGGCGCATCCTCGGGCCCGGGCCGCAATTGACGGTGCAGCGTTCGCATGTGCCCAACGCGGTGCCCGGCGCCACCGGCCGTAGACGCGTCCGGAGTAGTAGCCATCGGCTCTCCGATAGGTTAGAAACCATCCAGACCGGCCGTGCGCATGGGCGAGCGCGCCGCCGGGCATGCAGGAGGGTCCGAATGAAGTTCCCAGGTCGACGCGCCTCGATCGTGAGCGTGCTGATTGGAATGACATGCATCGTCGCGCAGCTCGCGTGGGCGGGCGGCTCCGGCTTCGGCGACGATGACGATCCGAGCGAGGACGAGGGCCCGCCCTATTTCGGCTTCGTCAAGGATACGAGCGGCGCCACCATGCCGGACGCCAAGGTGACGGTGTCGGTGAAGGACCGCGGCGGCGTGGTCACCCGCACCGACGCGCTCGGCGCCTACAAGGTCCCGGGCTTCGGCAAGGAAATCGAGCCGATGGAGGTGGAGATTTCCTGCGAGAAGGAAGGCTACAAGCAGGCCCGCACGCAACGCCGGCCGCTGCCGCCGCCTGACTCGAGAATTCCCGTCGAGACCGACTGCGTGATGCAGCGCGGCGCCTGACGGCGAACGCCATCTATCGTCAGCAACGCGAGGTGCGGGGCGTCATCCGGTCATTCGGATGGCGCCCTTATTGTTCGGATAATACCAGCGGCAGTTGACACTGAACCTCATCCTGAGCCGCGCCCGCAGGGCGCGAGTCGAAGGATGGCCCCAATCACCGAACGCGCGGCCATGCTTCGAGACGGCGGCTTCGCCGCCTCCTCAGCATGAGGCAGGAGTCATTGTTTGGTGCCGTTGGTATATATATTATTCATTGTCATTTCCGGGTCGCCGCGAAGCGACGAGCCCGGTATCCATAACCACCGCACGAGCGAGTTCGCACAGAGCAGGCGATCGTGCATCTGTGTTTTATGGATTGCGGGCTCGCTCGCGGCGCTCGGGAATTGATCACGCGGATTTAGTATGAGGCGGGGCCCGATTCCCCTGGACAGGCCCGCATGCAATCTGCGCCGCAGCTCGCCTCAGAAATCCGGCTTGCCGGCGACCGGAATGGCGTAATCGAAGATCTGCTGGTTGTTCTCCGCGCAGATGTCCTCGCCGAACTGCATCTGCGCCCGGCGGTAGCGGCGCGCGGCCGTCCATGGCTGGTAATAGGTGTCCGGGTCGTCGACCGTGAAGGTGACCTCCATGGCTTGGCGGTTCTCGATCATGCGCCAGCGCTCGATCACGTGCAGCTTCTCGGTATGCGGCGTGCGCCAGGCATCCACGTAGGTCTTGGTGTTGAGCCCGATGGTGTCGATGACGAGCGTATCGCCCTCGTAATGGCCGACCGACTCGCCGTACCACGACGGCTTCGGATTGGCCGAATGCGGCACGTTCATGTAGACGTGGCGCACCTGCGAATCGGCCGCGCGCACGATCACCACCTCCTTGGGCGTCTGCAGGAACCACTGCGCATTCTGGTTGCCGCCGAGGTGCATGAAGGCGGGGACACCGGCGGGCACGCAGCTCGAGCTCGGCGTGAACGCGATCTTGCCGGCATGAACCTCGTCGATGTCCTTCTTCATGGCCTCCTTGGCCCAGGGTTTCAGGTTGGGGTACGTGAGATCGGCGATGCGGTAGGTCGGCTGCTTGCCCTGGCCGTTCGGCACGAACGGATATTTTGGATCGTTGCTGATCGGCGCCACCTGTCCGGGCACCGCGCGCCATTCGCCGGCACCGATCCAACCGACGCTCGGATCCCAGGAGAACAGGGGCGAGGCATCCTTCTCTTGCGCCGCGGCCGGCGGCATCACCGCCGTGAAGGAGGCAAGCGCGGCGAGGCCGGCGAGGATCGTGCAGGCAGACGCGCGTGTGCTCAGGCTCGACGCGGGCATGGCTCCTCTCCTCTGCAATGATTGGACAATCATACTCAAAGGCTCAAACCTTCAACGGCAGGCTAGCGCATTCAGGCCCGCGAGGTAAGGGTTGCCCGCCTGCTGCGGCATCCTGACCGGCGCTGAACCCGAGCCATTCACCACAGGACAGCGGCCAGGAAGGCAACGATCGAAACTCCGCCATACGCAAGGCTGAGCTTGTCGTTCAGCGCGAAGGTGACGGGATCATCGTCCAGCAAGCCGCGATGGCAGAGCAGCCATACGCGCCCGAGCCATGCAAAAAGCACAATGGGAATGGCCCAGAGAAATTGCGGGTGCGTGTAGAAGGCCGCCGGAAAAGCATCGGTGATCAAGTAGATCACCAGGATCAAGACCGCCCCCAGCATCGCCGAAACCCCAAGCGCAAGCACCAGCGGCTCGTCTGCGGCGAGGTAGCCGCGCCCGGGCGTACGGTCATGCTCATGCTCCGTCATGCGGGTAATCTCGGTGCATCGTTTCGCCAGCGACAGCGAGAGGAACAAGAACATCGAAAATACAAACAGCCAGGCCGAGAAGCGGACGTTCGTCACCGCCACTCCCAATCCAAGGCGCGTGGTGAAAAGGCTCGTGAGGACGAGAACGTCGAGGATCGGTTCCCGCTTCAATCGAAAAGAGTACAGCAAGGAAAGCGCGAAATAACCGGCAAGGATGGCCAGCGCCTGCGTCCCGGCCCAGGTCCCGATGCTCAAGCTCGCGAGCACTCCGAAACCGGCCAGAACGAGCGCACGACTAACGGGCAAGGCACCCGAGGCGAGCGGGCGGGAGCGTTTCGACCAATGCTTTCGGTCTTCTTCCAGATCGCACAGATCGTTGATGAGATAGCTCGACGAGGCCAGCGCGCTGATCGCGCAAAAACCGGCAAGCGCATAAGCCCAGGCGGACGCGTCATTGAACTTCCCGCCAAGCACAAGCGGAACGAACACCAGCAGATTCTTTGTCCACTGGTGGATCCGCAAAGCCTGAAGGTATGTCGACAGCGGCATGCGCGGAACATCTATCGCAGGCCGAGGGAAAAAAGTTCGTCCCGGCTACTCCGCGGCGACGCGCACCTCAGGGGCGGCGGCCTTGACGTCGGCGTCGACGTCGCGCTCGTATTTGATGAAGTTCTGCTGGAACATGGCGACGAGCTTGCGCGCGGTGGCGTCGAACGCGGCTTTGTCCTTCCACGTCTTCATCGGGTAGAGCAGGTGCGGCTCGACGCCCGGCACCGAGGTCGGCACCGCAAAGCCGAAGTACGGATCGGTGCGATAGCTCGCGTTCTTCAACGAGCCGTCGAGTGCCCCGGTGACGAGCGCGCGCGTCGCCTTGATCGGCATCCGCCGGCCGGTGCCATAAATGCCTCCGGTCCAGCCGGAATTGACCAGCCAGCAGTCCACCTTGTGCCGTCCGATCAGCTCGCGCAGCAGATTGCCGTATTCGGCCGGCGGACGCGGCAGGAACGGCGCCGCAAAGCAGGTGGAGAATTCCGGCTCGACGCCGACAAGACCCTTCTCGGTCCCGGCGACTTTGGCGGTGTAGCCGGAAAGGAAATGGTACATCGCCTGCGCGGGCGTAAGCTTGGCAATCGGCGGCATCACCCCGAAGGCATCGGCGGTCAGGAAGATGATGTTCTTGGGCTGTCCGGCGCGGCCGCTCGTCGAGGCGCGCGGCATGAAATCGAGCGGATAGGCCGAGCGCGTGTTCTCGGTCTTGGCGTCGCTGTCGAAATCGCAGACGCGCGTATCCGGATCGAACACCACGTTCTCCAGCACGGCGCCGAAGCGGTTGCTCGCCGCATAGATTTCGGGCTCCGCCTCCTGCGAGAGCTTTATCGTCTTGGCGTAGCAGCCGCCCTCGAAGTTGAAGACGCCCTCCGGGCCCCAGCCGTGCTCGTCGTCGCCGATCAGGATGCGGTTCGGATCGGCCGAAAGCGTGGTCTTGCCGGTGCCGGAAAGCCCGAAGAAGAGGGCGACGTCACCGCCTTCGCCGACATTGGCCGAGCAGTGCATCGGCATCACGCCTTGTGCCGGCAGATAGAAGTTGAGTGTGGTGAAGACGGATTTCTTCATCTCGCCCGCGTAGGACGAGTTGCCGATCAGGACGATCTTGCGGGTGAAGTCGATGGCGATGACGGTCTCGGAACGCACCCCGTGCCGTTTCGGGTCGGCCTTGAAGGTCGGCAGATCCACGATGGTCAGATCGGGGACGAAGCTTGCGAGCTCGGCACGCTCGGGGCGGATCAGCAACTGGCGGATGAACAGCGAATGCCAGGCAAGTTCGGTGAAGACGCGCGTCTTGATGCGATAGTTGGGATCGGCACCGCCGTAGAGGTCCTGCGCGAACAGCCTCTTGCCGCGCGCGTGCGCCAGGAAATCCTGATAGAGGAGCTCGAACTGCTCAGGCGTGAGCTTGCGGTTGCCTTCCCACCAGACCGATTTCTCGGTGAGCGCATCGACGACCGTGTGCTTGTCCTTGGGCGAGCGTCCGGTGTGCGCGCCCGTTTCGGCGCAAAGGGGGCCGCCCTGGACGAGGGTGGCCTCGCGGCCGGCGATCGCGTGCTCGTAGAGCTGAGGGGCGTCGAGATTCCAGTGGACCGCGGCCAGTTCCTTGAAACCGAACTTGTCGGCGCCATGGGCGCCGTTCCTCAGACCCGTTTCCTGCACGGAAAACCTCCACTCCGCGTCCGGCAGGCGCCGGACTTCCTCCCTCTGGCCGCATCTGACGGTGCGGCTCGCCCCATTATAACGACCGCCGCTGCCATGCGCACCCTTTAGTGGCGATCGCGGCCGCTGCCAAGACGGAACGCCTGAGCGCTAGCAAACAGGGCAAACAAGACCGTGTGTGCTGCAGCGCAGCGCTGCACCGCCATCGCGGCGTCGCCCGCCCAATGTTCGTTTGGTAGCGCTGGCGCCGATCAAGCGGCGGCGCGCGCCTCCTCGGCAAGCTGCTTGAGCACGGCGCGCAGGACCCCGGGCGAGCGCACCCGCTGCGGGAACGGCAGCCGCAGCGCCATCCGCTCAGCCTGCAGCTCGAGCCCCTCCGGATCGACACCGACACAGCGCCAGGTGCCTTCCGGGGCGCCGAGAAGCTTCGTCGCATAAAGCCGGCAGGCGTCCGCATGGTCCTCGTTCATGTGCGCGAGGATCTCGGGCTCGGCGGCCACGAGCTCATCGGCATCGTCGACCGGCGTGAGGATGTCCTCCGGCTTGAGATCGACGATGCGGCCGAAGCCGGCAACCAGATGCACACCCTCGAGCGCCATCTTGTAGAAGGAGAAATCCGCAAACCCCACGTAGACTTGGGCCTCCGGCTGACGCTCCAGATAGCGCCTGCGGATGCCCTGGTCCTCGGTCGGCCTGGCACTGCCCATGAGCATCACCCGGCCGCCTTCGAGCGGATCGCCGGCCTTGCGTTCGTCGATCATCAGCGAACAGCGCGCGTCGTCGAGGAGGTTCTTGGTGTGGATCGCCAGCGTGGAGATGAGCAGGAGCGGCGAGCCGTCGGCGGCCGTGGCGACATTCACCAGCGAACAATAGGGCGCGCCCGACCCCGGCATCAGCGTGGCGAGCGCGCCGGAACGGCCCTCGCGCAAAAGCTTCTTGGCGGCGATCCGTGGATTGAAATCGGGCGTGTCTTTCATGGTGTTTTGCTTCCCTGAGGGCCGGATATCGGGCGATCACAAGCAATCCAACGCGGTCGCGGCAAAAAAGCCCCGCCCTGACGCTTTGGCAATAAAATTACCACAGTTGCAGCGGGTTGAACGATTGCCGGGGCGACTAGGACCTCTTGCCGCTGCTGGCTGGGCCTACTCCCCCATTGCAATTCATCCCGATAGGAGTCATGCAAAACCATTGACGAATCACGGCTTTGTCGAGCATTCGTCACATTTAGGCCCAGCTTTGCGGGCTCGCTCGCGCGCCTGGGGTGACCGGTCACGGAACAGGGGCTCATGCCGACCATCGCTCTCGTCGACGACGACCGCAACATCTTGACCTCGGTCTCGATCGCCCTCGAAGCCGAGGGCTACCGCATCATGACCTACACGGACGGCGCCTCCGCGCTCGACGGCTTCAAGACGAGCCCGCCCGACCTCGCCATCCTCGACATCAAGATGCCGCGCATGGACGGCATGGAGACGCTGCGGCGGCTGCGCCAGAAATCCGACATGCCGGTGATCTTCCTCACCTCCAAGGACGAGGAGATCGACGAATTGTTCGGGCTGAAGATGGGCGCGGACGACTTCATCCGCAAACCGTTTTCACAGCGACTCCTCGTGGAACGCGTCAAGGCGGTGCTGCGGCGCGCCTCGCCCAAGGATGGCGCCACCCCCAAGGAGGTCGACGCGCGCGCTCTCGAGCGCGGGCAACTGCGCATGGATCCAGAGCGTCACACCTGCACCTGGAAAAACGAGCCGGTCACGCTGACGGTCACCGAGTTCCTCATCCTGCAAGCGCTCGCCACGCGGCCGGGCGTGGTCAAGAGCCGCAACGCCCTGATGGATGCCGCCTACGACGATCAGGTCTATGTCGATGATCGGACCATTGACAGCCACATCAAGCGGCTGCGCAAGAAGTTCAAGCAGACCGACGACGACTTTGATATGATCGAGACGCTCTATGGAGTGGGCTACCGCTTCAAGGAAGGCTAGAGCATGATCCCGAAAATTGCGTAGCGGTTTTCGGGAAGGAATCATGCTCGAACAAAAACCTAGCCCGCGCTGATGCGCGGCCGCAGGCGAGCGGCGCCGATGTGCCGCCAGACCGGCCGGCCGTCATGCTGCGCGCAACCGGCAGGCCACGGTGCTCGATAGAACCAAAGATCTGTCCGGCGTTCCGACCACGCTTCCGGTAGCGCCATCCGGAACGGAGCCGTCCGAAGAGAGGGAGCGGCGCGCCGAAAGCGGGGCCGGCGGGCTTGCGCGGCGGGCATGGCAGTTCTTCGCCTGGATCAGCCTGTCGAGCCTGACCCGGCGTATCATCTCGCTCAACCTCACTGGCCTCATCGCGCTCGTTGCGGGCGTGCTTTACCTGTCGCAATTCCGCGCCGGCCTGATCGACGCGCGCATTCAAAGCCTGCTGGTGCAGGGCGAGATCATCGCGGCCGCGATCGCGGCGTCGGCGACAGTCGATCCGGACAGCATCACGGTCGACCCCGAGCGACTCCTCGACCTGCAGGCAGGCGAAACCTACGATCCAACCGAGGAATCGTTTTCGACGCTCGATTTTCCGATCAACCCGGAGCGGGTCGGCCCGGTGTTGCGGCGGCTCGTTTCACCGACCAACACGCGCGCGCGCATCTACGACCGCGACGGCACCATGCTGCTCGACAGCCGCATGCTCTACGAGGTCGTGCGCTTCGACCTGCCGCCGCCCGACGAGGAACGGCCGAACTACTTCCAGCGGCGCTGGATCACGCTCAAGCGATGGCTCGCCAAGGGCGACCTGCCCACATACCGCGAACTCGGTTCACAGAACGGCGGTGGCTATGAGGAGGTCGCGACCGCGCTCCTTGGTCTCAAGGCCAGCATGGTGCGCATCAATGAGCGTGCGGAGGTGATCGTCTCGGTGGCGGTCCCGGTTCAGCGTTTCCGCGCGGTGCGTGGCGCGCTGATGCTCTCGACCCAAGGCGCCGACATCGACGACATGGTCACCGCCGAAAGGCTGGCGATCTTCAAGGTGTTCCTGGTCGCGGCCGGCGTGATGGTGGTGCTCTCGTTCCTGCTCTCCGGCACCGTGGCGGGACCGATGCGCAGGCTCGCCGAGAGCGCGCAAGTCGTGCGCCGCCGCATCCGCTCGCGCATCCAGATTCCCGACTACACGAGCCGGCGCGACGAGATCGGACATCTGTCCGGCTCGTTGCGCGACATGACGGGCGCGCTCTACAGCCGCATCGAGGCGATCGAGCGCTTCGCCGCCGACGTGGCGCACGAACTGAAGAATCCGCTCACCTCGCTGCGCTCGGCGGTGGAGACATTGCCGCTGGCCAAGAGCGACGACAGCCGCACCCGGCTTTTGGCGGTGATCGAGCATGACGTGCAGCGGCTCGATCGGCTCATTTCGGACATCGCCGACGCGAGCCGGCTCGATGCGGAGTTGCAACGGCAGGAAGCCGCGCCGGTCGACCTGGTGAAGCTCCTGACCACGCTGGTGCATGTCGCCAATGAAGTGCCGCACGAGGACGGCGTCACGGTCGGCCTGAGCTTCGAAGGCGCTGCTTCGGGGCTATTCTTTGTGCCCGGGCATGATTCCCGTCTCGGTCAAGTGGTCGACAATCTGATCGACAATGCGCGTTCCTTCTCGCCATTGGGCGGCACCGTGCGCCTGACCTGTCGCCGCCTCAAGAACGAGATCGAGATCATCGTCGACGACGATGGTCCGGGGGTGCGCCCCGAAGCACTGCAGAAGATTTTCGAGCGTTTCTACACCGACCGGCCGCATCAGGGTTTCGGTCAGAATTCGGGCCTTGGCCTCTCGATCTCCAAGCAGATCGTGGAAGCGCATGACGGGCGGCTCCTGGTCGAGAACCGTCTCGCTCCGGGCGCAGCCGGCGAAGCGCCCGAGGTGCTCGGCGCCCGATTTATCGTGCGGCTGCCGGCGATGTGATGGCCCCTGTGGCGACCGGCGCCGACGCGATAGCGCCCGGCGCGACCGTACATGGCTCGGCAGTCCTGTTCGGGGCGCATGCTCTATTGATCCGCGGACCGTCCGGCGCCGGCAAATCCCGACTGGCGCTTGCGCTGATCGAGGCAGGCGCGGCCGGCGGCGGGCGCTTCGCTCGCCTCGTGGCCGACGACCGCGTCGCGCTGGAAGCGTGCCACGGACGCCTGCTGGTGCGCGCGCCGGCTCAGCTCGCCGGATTGATCGAGGTGCGCGGCGTGGGCATCCGGCGCCTGCCGCATGAAGCGATGGCGGTTGTCGGCCTGGCCATCGATCTCGCCGCCGCAGACGCCTCACGGCTGCCGGATTCCAAGCAAACCTCGACAATTATTGCCGGCATCAAGGTCCCCCGGGTGGGCATCCTTCCGGGGAGCGACCCGATGCCGCCCCTCCTCGCCATCCTGGCGAGTACGGACTGGGCCTCGCAATTAATGAAAAAATAACCATCTGGTCCCTACGATTGGCGTGTCCCGCCGCCCTGGCGCGCCCCGTTTACCGTGGAATGTCGCAATGCAACATGCCCGGGAAAATCAACAAAAAGGGCCTTGCGCGCTGGCTTCGAATAGTCAACATGTCGGGCCTTTCGTGCGGTGCAACCGGGACGCGCCCGCGGTGAGTTCGATGATCGGTTTGGTTCTTGTCACGCATGGGCGGCTCGCCAGCGAGTTCCGCTCAGCCCTGGAACACGTGGTCGGACCACAGCAGCAGATCGAAGCCATCACCATCGGCCCCGACGACGACGTCGAGCAGCGCCGCAAGGACATCATCGAGGCAGTGAAACGGGTGGACTCGGGCGAGGGCGTCGCGATCCTCACCGACATGTTCGGCGGGACCCCCTCGAATCTGGCCATTTCGGTGATGAGCCGGCCCAAGGTCGAGGTGATCGCCGGCATCAACCTGCCCATGCTGGTCAAATTGGCCGAAGTGCGTGACGAATGCCCGCTGAACGAGGCGGTCGCCGCCGCCCAGGAAGCCGGCCGCAAATACGTCACCATCGCCAGCCGCGTGCTCAACGGCAAATGAGCGACCCGGCCGGGTTTTCCGACGATCCGGCGCCGACTGCCGCGCCCCAGGCCGCGGAGGCAAGCCCGGCCAGCGTCGTCCGCGTCCTGGAAATCTGCAACAAGAAGGGCCTGCACGCCCGCGCCTCGGCGAAATTCGTCCAGACCGTGGGGCAATACGACGCGGTCGTGCGGGTCAGCCGCGGCGCCGAGACGGTCGGCGGGGATTCCATCATGGGGCTGATGATGCTGGCCGCCGGCCCGGGCTGCAGCGTCACCGTCGAAGCGACCGGACCGCAGGCCGCCGAGGTCGTGCTGGCGCTGGCCGATCTCGTGGCCTGCCGCTTCACCGAAGGCGAGTGAATCGACCGCGTCTCGGAGACCTCAGGCGGCCCGTGCGGCAGGCGCCTGCGCGGCGAGCTTGAGGTCCGCCACGAACTGACGGTACTCGCGCTCCTTGTCGGCGCGGTCCTGGATCCGCAGCAGAAATGACGGGTGGATGGTCACGAAGGCCGGGGTTCCGTCGGCCAGCCGATGCGCCTGTCCGCGCATGGCCGTGATGGCAACGACGCGCCCAAATAGGCTACGCGCCGCGGTCGCACCGAGCGCGACGATGGCGGCGGGCCGCACCAGCGTGCGCTCCTGCTCGAACCAGAATTTGCAGCGCTCGATCTCATAGGCATTGGGGCGCTTGTGCAGGCGCCGCTTGCCGCGCATCTCATGCTTGAAGTGCTTGACCGCGTTGGTGACGAAGGCGTCGGCGCGGGCGATGCCGGCCCGTTCCAGAGCCTGGTCGAGGATGCGGCCGGCCGGCCCCACGAACGGCTTGCCCGCAAGGTCTTCCTTGTCGCCCGGCTGTTCGCCGACCAGCATCAGGCGGGCGCCGGCCCGGCCCTCACCGGGGACGACGTGGGTGGCGAACTGGTAGAGCGGGCATCGCGTACAGGTGGCCTCGGCAGCGGCGAGCGCCTTGAGGCTACGGATGCGCGGAATCGGGGTCTCAGTCTCGACGACGGTCATGCCCCATGACAACGCAGTTCCGGCGCAATGGCTCCGCCGGCAATGCGGGGCTGCTGCGCCCGGGGATACCTAAAACACTCAAGTCCGGGAGATCAGCCCGTCTGTCGGGTTGCCCAGAGGATCGCGTTCAGCAGCAGTTGCTGATAGCGCGGGTCGCGCCAGACCGCCTCCTCGTGTCCGAGGGCGGTGTAGAATACGCGGCCAGTGCCATAGGAGCGCGTCCAGGCGAGCGGCCAGCCATAGGGCCGACGACGCACCCCATCGCGGCCGAGGTCCACGGAGCCTCCGCCAGCCGCAGCAGCACGCGCGAGCCGCGCTCGTCGAAATCGCGGATCTGGTAGATCTCGTCTTCCAGCGTGAAGGCTGGTGCGAGAAACGACACCAGGGGATTTTGGCCCTCGACCACGTCGATCCGTACGGGCTGATGCCACGGATGCTGGTCGAAATAGCCCCCGATCAGTTCGCCATAGGCCCGCCATTCGTAGAACGTGTCGGTGGCCGAATGCACGCCGAGAAAACCGCCGCCGCCGCGAACGAAGTCCAGCAGCGCGGCCTTTTGCGCTTCGCCCATCGGCAGTTCGCCGGTAGTGAAGAACATCACGGCGGCGTAGCGGCGCAGCCTCTCGGGACTGAATTCGGAGAATTCTTCGGTCGCGGTCACCTCGAACGCCCCCGATCTTTGCACGACCTGCTGCAAGATCATGCGCGAGAGCGGGATCGAATCGTGCCGAAAGCCAGCGGAATGCGTGACATAGAGGAGGCCGCCGCCGCTCTGGGCGGCTCCGGTCCGGGATGCGGCGAGAAGCGTTGCGGCAAGTCCGAGGAAACGACGCCGGTGCAGGACAATGGCCATGTCGGGGATATCCTCCATACGATGACAGTAACGTGCTCGCGGCAGACATAAAGAAATCTTTATATCTTTATTGCTTTCGCTGCGCTCGCTTGCTATATGGCGTTCCGCCCTTGGACCTGTGCTGCTCGTGCGAAGGAAAAGCCTCATGACCTCCCCCGCTTCCGCCAAAACCGCCAAATCCGCCGCGGTTGCCGCACCCGACTACGTGGTTGCGGATATCGGCCTGGCCGACTGGGGCCGCAAGGAGATCGCCATCGCCGAGACCGAGATGCCGGGCCTGATGGCGGTGCGCGAGGAATTCGGCCCCGAGCAGCCGTTGCGCGGGGCGCGCATCTGCGGCTCGCTGCACATGACGATCCAGACCGCGGTACTGATTGAGACCCTCACCGCTTTGGGGGCCGACGTGCGCTGGGCCTCGTGCAACATCTTCTCGACCCAGGACCACGCCGCCGCCGCCATCGCGGCAGCCGGTACGCCGGTGTTCGCCGTGAAGGGCGAGAGCCTCACCGAATATTGGGACTACACCCACCGCATCTTCGAATGGGCGGACGGCGGCACGCCGAACATGATCCTCGACGACGGCGGCGATGCCACCCTCCTGGTGCACCTCGGGGCCCAGGCCGAGCACAATCCCGGGCTGGTCAGCCATCCGGCCAACGAGGAGGAGGAAGTCCTGTTCGCCGCCATCAAGCGGCGCAACAAGGAGCGTCCGGGCTGGTACGCGAGTGTTGGCAAGGCCATCAAGGGCGTCACCGAGGAGACGACCACCGGTGTGCACCGGCTCTACCAGATGGAGAAGGACGGGCGGCTCCTTTTCCCGGCCATCAACGTCAACGACAGCGTGACCAAGTCGAAATTCGACAATCTCTACGGCTGCCGTGAATCGCTGGTCGACGGCATTCGCCGCGGCACCGACGTGATGATGGCCGGCAAGATCGCAATGGTGGCGGGTTTCGGCGACGTCGGCAAAGGCTCGGCCGCGTCGCTGCGCCAGGCGGGCTGCCGCGTGCTGGTCTCCGAAGTGGACCCGATCTGCGCGCTGCAGGCCGCAATGGAGGGCTACGAGGTCACCACCATGGAGGACGCCGCCCCGCGCGCCGACATCTTCGTGACCGCCACCGGCAATATCGACGTCATCACGCTCGACCACATGCGCGCCATGAAGGATCGTGCGATCGTGGCCAACATCGGCCATTTCGACAGCGAGATCCAGGTCTCGGCCCTGCGCAACTTCAAGTGGATCAACATCAAGCCGCAGGTCGACGAGATCGGCTTTCCGGACGGCAAGCGCATCATCCTGCTCTCGCAGGGCCGGCTCGTGAACCTAGGCAATGCCATGGGCCATCCGAGTTTCGTGATGTCGTCGTCATTCACCAACCAGACGCTGGCGCAGATCGAGTTGTGGACCCACCCGGGCAAGTACCAGAACAAGGTTTATACGCTGCCGAAACAGCTCGACGAGAAGGTCGCGCGCCTGCACCTCGCCAAGGTGGGGGCCAAGCTGAGCAAACTTTCCGACAAGCAGGCCGCCTACATCAACGTGCCGCCGCAAGGCCCCTTCAAGTCCGACCAGTACCGGTATTGAGGGACGCGGCTATCGCGTTCGGCGCCAGGCTTTCCAGTCGACCGGCTCGGAATGCAAGACTTCCGTGCCCGCCAGCTCGATCCGATCCGTAAACAGGACCAAGTTCTGGAATTTCGATCGCGCGCTCGGTACGAGCAGACCGTCGAAGCCGAGAAAGAATGCGGCGTCTGCGATGGCTTGGCTGCGCGCGTAGTCCATGGCGACATAGTTGGCAACATCTACACCGAGCTGCTCCAGCACCGCCATCTCATTTAATCGCAGTATTCCTCTGGCACTCACGCGTATCTTGTGAATGTGAAACGGGACTGAAGGAAACACTGGTTGTCGTGACAGATGGAAGTAAACCTCCTCCAACGCGCCGTCACGATCGAGCGACGTGTACAACACGTCGAAAGTACCAGGGTCCCAGCGGGCACCGACACGGCCCCCCTGGAGCGCGTCACGCGTTTCGCGCACGCTGCGCCACACTTCGCCTGCAAAGACGTTACGGTCCAACCGGTCGAGCGCATCCAATAAAGCGAGGTCGCGCGCCTTTCGACCGTCGCTCATGTCTACAGATATCCGCCCGCATCCATCCGCTCGATCGCGGCTAAGACCTCCTCGGTTCGATTGCCGTAAATGAGGTCAATGGCGCGCTCACCGTTCAGCAGGGGATGCCGGGCGTGCAACCATAATCTGGTTTCATCCGGCGTGTAGAAGTCGCGCAGGCGCTCGACCACATAACGCAGGTCGGAAATGATTGTCTGCGTTCGGAGTTCGGGCGTGGCTTTCCCCTGTGACCAGCGGGAAACCGTCGCAGTCGAGACGTCCACGATATTGGCGATGTCCTTGTTCTGCAGACCGCCGCGGTCGCGCAGGTCGTCAAGGATTCTCGCAACTGCCGTCGGCATGACTTCGGAACCCCGGCTTATTGCCAATTTCGAGCCCCTTCTCGATGCCGGAAGGGTGTCGCTGCAAAGATTAGGGATGGAAGCAGGCCAACTGATGCAGGTCGGACATGCAAACAGACGACGTTGCTGCAAAATAGGCAAATTCTCCCATTTCGGGTATATTGCATTTTGATTTCAAAATAGTCAACTGATGAAACTGATTTGTAATTGATGCCGCTCATGAACGTGCGCTCGGATCAGGGCAGCTTCATCCTTCGCCAGACGTTGTGGTGATGGTAAGATTCGCCCCGCCTGGATTCGGAACTCGCCGATGTGCCGCTGGATCGCCTATCGCGGGGAAACCATCCCGCTCGAACAATACGTCACGGCGCCTGCCCATTCGCTGGTGGTGCAGAGCCAGAAGGCGCTCGAATCGACTGCCTCCACAAATGGCGACGGTTTCGGCATGGGTTGGTACGGCGAGCACCCCGAGCCTGGGCTTTATCGTGAAGTTCGCCCGGCCTGGTCGGACGAAAACCTGCGTTACCTGTGCCGGCATATCCGCTCGCATCTGTATTTCGCGCACGTGCGCGCATCCACCGGCACGCCGATCACCCGGCCGAACTGCCATCCGTTCGCCTGCGGCCAATGGCTGTTCATGCACAACGGGCTCATCGGCAACTGGGCGCGGCTGCGCCGCCGGGTCGAGGCGCTGATTCCGGACTCCCACTACGGCTCGCGCGTTGGCACCACCGATTCGGAGGCGGTGTTCCTGGCCATTCTCGGAGCCGGCGGCGACAAGGACCCGGTCGGCGCGACCTCGCGCGTCTTGGCCACCCTCACCGACTTGGTGACCGACGACGGCCATACCGAGCCGCTGCGCTTCACGGCGGCGCTCGCCAATGGCCGCGACCTTTATGCCTTCCGCTATTCCGCCAACGACAAGGCCAACACGCTCTACTATCGGGAGTCCGGCGACAACGTCGTGATCGTGTCCGAGCCGCTCGACGGCGAAAGGTCGCATTGGAAGCCGGTCCCGCCCGGACACATGATCGTTGCCGAAGCAGGCTCGAGGGTGTCCTGCGCGCCCTTCCTGGCCGAGCACCGCGCCGCCGCCGAGTAGTTGTCATGGCCGCGCGAAGCGGCTCTTGCCCTGCACGGTCATCGTTTCCCGGGCGCAGCGCCGCACGCGCTTCGCGTGCGCTGCAGAACCGGGACCCCGGTTTTCCCATAACACAGGCGGCTATTTGACAGCGGCGACTGCGCACGCTTCGATGATCCGGAGTAACGGAGGACCATCATGGCGCTCCCTCGATCCCGGACAATGCCCGCGGCCGCCGTGCTGCTCGCCGCAGCGTCGCTCCCCAGCCAAGCCCAGTCGCCGGCCGAATTCTACCGCGGCAAGACCGTCAACGTCCTGATCGGGGTGGCGGTCGGCGGCGAGTACGATCTGCAGGCGCGGCTTGTGGCGCGCCACATCGGCAAGCACATTGCGGGCAATCCGACCGTGGTGGCGCAGAACATGACCGGCGCCGGCGGCATCAAGATGGCGAACTATCTGTTCGCCCAGGCGCCGCGTGACGGCACCACCATCGGCATGCTGGGTAACAATTTTCCCGCAACCCAGGCGGTCGGCGGCCAGGGCGTCGCGTTCGATGCGGTGAAATTCCGCTGGCTCGGCTCGATTGCGCAGGTGGTGGAGACGATGGCGGTATGGAGCACCACCGGCGTGAAATCGATCGAGGACGTGCGCAAGCGCGAGCTCGTCGCCGGCGCCACCAGCCGCGGCGCCATCACCTATAGCTATCCGTCGATGATGAACGAGTATCTCGGCACGAAATTCAAGATCGTGACCGGGTACGCCGGCGGCAACGAGGTCAATCTCGCCATGGAGCGCGGCGAGGTCGAGGCGCGCAACAATTCCTGGTCGAGCTGGAAGGCCACCAAGGCGCCTTGGCTCGCCGACAAGAAGATCACCATCATCGCCCAGGCGGGGCCGCGCGCGCCCGATCTCGATGCGCCTTCGGTCGAAGCGCTTGCGCGCACCAGCGACGAGCGCGCGTTGATCGAGCTCGTGACGTCCGGCTCGCGACTTGGCCGGCCGATGGCGACCACGCCCGACGTGCCGGAAGACCGGCTGGCGGCGCTGCGCGCCGCCTACCTCGCCACAATGAAAGATCCGGAATTCCTCGCCGACGCAGCCTCGCTGAATTTCGAAGTGGCGCCGGTCGCCGGTGCCGACATGCAGCGCATCGTCGGCGAGATCATGGCGACGCCGAAGTCCCTCGCGGCGCGGGCGCGGCATCTGTTGGAATAGCAATGGCCGGAGGTTTCTGCTGCGCAACGATCGGGGAAGGATTCTCGTCTCCTGCAGGCGGCGTCAGTCGCACCAATTCTAGACGCGCCCCTGTACTCTCATGGAAGAGAGTTGGACAGTCCCTCCACGCTTCCTCCAGGTACTCTTTGGCCAGGTCCTGTTTTTCCAGAAGGATGAGCCACTCGCCGATGTAAAAATTGGCCTCGCATTTCTGGCCATTGTTCTCTGCCACGTTCAGCGGAGTGCCGTTGTCGCCTTCTTTCGAGCGGCGGAGAAACAATTCCACAACCGGGTACGGCCAGTTCTTCTTTTTCTCCTCCCTGTACCCCTTGACCCTGTTCTCCAACTCGCCCTGAAGCTCACTCAACTTTATCTCGGGCTGAGCACGTGCTCGAGCGAGAAGCTGAGCACGTGCTCGAGCGAGAAAATGCCAAATTGCGGAATACACGTCCTCGGGGCTTGTCTTCAGCGCCCTCTCCAGGTCTTGAGCGGCCTTGGTGAAATCGCCGCTGGCAAACCTCGCAAAGCCCAGCCCCGCGCGCGCGCGGGCGCTTTCCGAGGACTCAAGGGAGTGCTCATAGTCGGAAATTGCGCCATCTGGGCCATCCAAGTTGAACTCGACTACGTTGAGGCGTGCGCGTTTATAGTAAGCATAGGCCGCTCCGCGCTTGTCGGTGATGGCCTGCGTGTAGAGGTTCCTCACGTGCTCGAACTCGAGTTGGCCCTCCTTGACCAAATCAGCATTTAGCGGGGTCTCGCGTGTGGCCTGATCCTTTGCCGCACTCCCGAGCCGCAGGTGGGCCTCGTCGTTTTGCGGCTCCAAGCTCACGACTTTCCGGTAGTGCTCTATGGCCTGTTGCAAATTCCCCTGGTTGTGCAGACCGACAGCAAGATTGTAGTGCGCCGCTGCATAGCGCGGGTTCAAGGCTATGGCGCTTCGATATCGCTCGATTGCCTTGTCCAGGTCGCCTTTTTCTTCCAGGAAACTGCCCAGATCGAAGAAAGCACTGGCCCTGGTTGGATAGGCGACAATCGCTTTGGTGTATTCGTTGAGAGCAAGTTTGCTCTCCTCCTCCGCTTTCATCTTATCGCGGGCGAGATAGATGCGGTACAAGCTCGCATGTGTGGCGCCCATGATCGCATGATCACCTCCGTGTCCCAGCCCGATGTTGAATTCGCGGATCGCCTCGTCCTTTTTCTCTTGAAGGTTGAGTATCCGGCCCACATTGTGGTGGCTTTCCGCATCGCGCCGATTGTGATTGCGCGCTTTTTCATAGTTCTCCCGTGCCTTCTCGAAGTTTTGTTCTTTTTCGTAGAAAAGGCCGAGAAGATTGTGCCACCTCACGTAATCCGGGTTCCACAGCGACAAATCGGCGATTATCAGTTCAGTCGTTTCAATCGCTCGCTTCGCATCCTTGCGGAAGAGAGCTAGCGCTGAAAAATACGGCTCGGTAGTGCCATAAACGTGCTCCGCTCCGGCTGCCAGGAGATCGTCTATCTGACAGAAGAGCACGGCATCGTTGCTCGCGCTTGCAACGTTCTCGGCCGGGCCGGAACAGCCCTTGCTCGCAATGGCGGTCTCGTCATCGGCGCTGTTGTAGATGACCTCGCCGTTCTTGCGTAACCGCAATACCGGTTTGGAATTGATCTTCATGATCTCGCCGGAAATGCTGCGTCGATCGAAAAAGCACCACGAACAAGTTGTTCGAATCTGCGCGGCAACGGCCTCGACCGACAGGCCGAGCGTTGGAACGACGAGGTTCGGTTGATCGGTCGGCAGAGACATCTTCGGCGAGCTGCCGGTCAAGCTGGCAGACAATGGAGTCACCGCGTCCTCCGCAAATCTGCTCATCGCATCGCGCAGGCGCTGGGCGGCCACGTCCGCCGTGAACCCCTTATCCGAGATGTCGTGCGGTACGGCAATGGAAGTGATCTCGATCTTCGGGGACCACAAGGATTCGAACACGAGTTTGAAAACAATGAGAATGAGGATTGCGAACGGCACCTTCGTCAGGATGGTCCAGACAACGGTCCCCCATGAACTGAGGGTGTGTGGCGAGCCTGGTTTTTGGCGTCCGTGCCTATTGGGCTGCTCGGGGGTTGCGACCTTGCCATCCGGCGGTGGCGACCCTTCCTTGTCGCTCAGTGACATTGCGTTCTCCTTCTCGCCAAGAAGCGCGCTCTTTACTTCGGCGCTGGGCAGCGGCGATAACTTTCTCCCGAGTAGGGCGCCCGTCTCGCAGGCCGATAATGATCCTTCCACGCTTTTCGAGCCTGATCCGCAAAGCGGGTTGCCATCGACGTCGATGCGCGTCGAGTCACCCAAACGTTTCAATGCGGGCGGCAGCGTATTGAATTGATTATCGCTCAGGTCGAGGTGTCGTAGCGCTACGAGATTTGCGATTTCGTCGGGCAATGCGCTCAGCTGGTTGTTGCTCAGATCGAGCGATAGCAAACCCGTAAGCTCTCCGATCTCAGGAGGAACCTCGCTGAGCTGTTTGCCGCTGAGGTCAAGGCTTTTCTGCCTTCGTTGTTTGGCGGCTTTGATTCGCGATCGGGCCAGCCTATTTGGGTCTTCGGCCATCGACGACTACTCCCCTGTCGCCTGCGTATGATGCTATCCCAAGTTGCGGGCTTGAGAAACATTTTCGCCAGGTCCCACCACCGCATGAGAGAACGGCCGTGGCCTGTGGAATAGGCAGGCACTCGATACCGGGGCGACGCGCCCCAAGCGCGAGCGACAACTGCTGCCATCGCATTCCTGGCCTCTGCGCTTGCCGGTGAGCGGCACGAGTGTTATCTGCCGCCCATGCAGGTCCCGATCGAAAACATCCGGAATTTCGCGATCATCGCGCATATCGACCATGGCAAGTCGACGCTCGCCGACCGCCTGATCCAGCTCACCGGCGCGCTCGACGAGCGCGAGATGGCCGGCCGCGAGCAAATCCTCGATTCCATGGACATCGAGCAGGAGCGCGGCATCACCATCAAGGCGCAGACCGTTCGGCTGAACTATCACGCGCGCGATGGCCGCGATTACGTGCTCAACCTGATCGACACGCCCGGCCACGTCGATTTCGCCTATGAGGTGAACCGCTCGCTCGCCGCCTGCGAGGGCTCGCTCCTGGTCGTGGACGCAAGCCAGGGGGTGGAGGCGCAGACGCTCGCCAACGTCTACCAGGCGCTCGACAACAATCACGAGATCGTGCCGGTGCTCAACAAGGTCGACCTGCCGGCGGCCGAGCCCGACAAGGTCAAGGCGCAGATCGAGGACGTGATCGGGCTCGACGCTTCCGATGCGATCCTGATCTCGGCCAAGACCGGGCACAACGTGCCCGAGGTGCTCGAAGCCATCGTCAGGCGCCTGCCGGCGCCCAAGGGCGACCGCGCGGCTCCGCTCAAGGCGCTTCTCGTCGACAGCTGGTACGATTCCTATCTCGGCGTCGTGGTGCTGATCCGGCTGGTCGACGGCACGCTCAAGCGGGGCCAGCGCATCCGCATGCTCGGCACGGGCGCGAGCTATGACGTAGACCGCGTCGGCGTGTTCACGCCGAAGCTCAACAACGTGGGCGAGCTCGGCCCCGGCGAGATCGGCTTCCTCACCGCCTCCATCAAGGAGGTGGCGGACACGCGCGTCGGCGACACCATCACGGATGATCGCAAGCCCGCAGCGGCGCCGTTGCCCGGCTTTCGGCCCTCGATCCCGGTGGTGTTCTGCGGCCTGTTTCCGGTCGACGCGGCGAAATTCGAGGACCTGCGCGCGGCAATCGCCAAGCTGCGCCTCAACGACGCGAGCTTCACTTATGAGATGGAGACGTCCGCCGCGCTCGGCTTCGGCTTCCGCTGCGGCTTTCTTGGCCTGCTGCATCTCGAGATCATCCAGGAGCGGCTCGCCCGCGAGTTCGACCTCGATCTGATCGCGACCGCGCCCTCGGTGATCTACAAGGTCACCAGCAACCGCGGCGAGCACAAGGAGATCCACAACCCGGTCGACATGCCCGACCCGGTCTACGTCAAGGAAATCCAGGAGCCGTGGATCCGCGCCACCATTCTCACGCCGGACGAGTACCTCGGCAGCGTGCTCAAGCTATGCCAGGACCGGCGCGGCGTGCAGGTCGAGCTCACCTATGTGGGCGCTCGCGCGATGGTCAAATACGACCTGCCGCTCAACGAGGTGGTGTTCGATTTCTACGACCGCCTCAAGTCGGTGTCGAAGGGTTATGCCTCGTTCGACTACCACCTCACCGATTTCCGCCCCGCCGATCTCGTCAAGCTGCAGATGCTGGTCAACGGCGAGCCGGTCGATGCGCTCGCCATGCTGGTGCACAAGACGCGCGCCGAGAGCCGCGGCCGCGCCATGGCGGAAAAGCTCAAGGAGCTGATTCCGCCGCACATGTTCCAGGTGCCGATCCAGGCCGCCATCGGCGGCAAGGTGATCGCGCGCGAGACCGTGCGCGCCTTTCGCAAGGACGTGACCGCCAAATGCTACGGCGGCGACGTCACTCGCAAGCGCAAGCTTTTGGAGAAGCAGAAGGAAGGCAAGAAGCGCATGCGTCAATACGGAAAGGTGGAGATCCCGCAGGAGGCGTTCATCGCCGCGCTGAAGGTGGACGTGTGAGGTTGCGGTGCGGCGTTCCTGAGGTTGTCGGATGGTTGGAGGGCCAATCCCTGTTGAACTGCATCCGCACGCATCCGAACGTGCCCTTGAGCGGGGTATCACCGAGGACGAGATCGTCGCAACCGTAACGGGCGGCGAACAACGCGCCGCCAAGCATGGACGGACCGCGTTCCGACGAAATTTCCCTTACGGCGGGCTCTGGCGCGGGCGCAGGTATGCTACAAAGCAAGTTGAAGCCGTTGCAGTTAAAGAACAGAGCCGCTGGCTCGTGATCACGGTCATTGCGAGGTATTTCTGAGGACGAGCAAATGAAGCTGACCTATGATCGCGATCGGAACATCGCCTATCTGCGCTTGCGCCCGAAGGGCACTGACGTGGAGACAATCCAGGTCAGCGAAGAGCTCAACGTTGACATGGCGCCGGACGGTTCGATTTATGGCATCGAGTTGCTGAACGCCAACGAGCAGCTGCGCGCGGGTGATGAGGGCAAGCTGGTCCTCGTCGATGAGGCAGCCGGCAAACAGTTCGAACTGCCGCTTTCGGCGAGCTGACCCGGTCGCACTTTGAGGCGGGAGCCTGATGCCGACGATTTGCCGCTTTGGCGGCATGGCCATTCGGATGTACTATCGTCGGGAGCATCCGCCGCCGCATTTCCATGTGATTCACCAAGACATGGAGGCGTTCGTCGCGATCGAGACCGCCGAGATCATTCATGGACGGCTCACGCCGGCACTGACGAGAATGATACGAGAGTGGACCAGATTGCGGCGCTCCGAATTGCGCGCCAACTGGGAAAAGGGTCGACGCAATGAACCATTCGACAACATCGCGGGACTGGACTGACATCAAGATCGTTCGCGTTGAGCCACGGCATCATCATCGGCTGTGGGTCGAATTCTCCGACGGCGCAGCCGGAGAGTACGACATGTCGAATGTCGTCCATGAACACGGCCCCATGGTTGAGCCCTTGCGCGATCCGTCCTACTTCAACCGCGTGTTGCTGGAGTTCGGCGCGCCCACCTGGCCAAACGGCTATGACATAGCGCCATATGGGTTGTATCTCGAAATGGAGAACGCGGGCTCGTTGCAAAAACTGAAACGCGCATTGCGTTAGCTTTCGGGGACGAGCCGGCAAGAGCAATCTACGAACCGCCAATTGAGACAAACCCCCGGGGAGGAAACAGCCATGCTCAAATCAGCCCTTGCCCTCGTGCTCGCATTGTTGTGCTGCGCCTCGCCCACCGGCGCCCAGCAGGGCGGACAGCGTCCGCCGCCGCCGCAGGCGCTGCGCGAGATCATCCCCGGGCACTGGGTGTTCAGCTCGGGCACCTTCAACAGCGGCATCGTTGCCACGAGCGAAGGCGTGGTCGTGCTCGATGCGCTCAATTCGGAGGCGGTCGGGCGCGCCGAGCGCGAGGCCATCGCCGCCACGATCAAGCTGCCGGTGCGCATTCTCGTCTCCTCCACGTTCCACAACAACTACACGCGCGGCAACATCGCCTTCGCGGACGTCTGGAAGATCGGACACGAGAACTATCGCACCGATCTCCTGGCGCTGATGCCTTTCCAGCACATTGGGATCCTAAGCTTAGAATTCCACGTGGACAAGTTGTCGCG
>JADMIO011107692.1_pt1 | contig 90154 bp, 69 predicted proteins | sample 8958161 | NCBI WGS metagenome assembly JADMIO01 (sample SAMN16585339, study PRJNA669376) | soil metagenome | isolation source: Crop rotation soil | place: USA: Cullars Rotation, Alabama | collected 2011
GCCGCGACTTCAAGTCACGTGAATTCCAAGCTTCGGATCCCACTGTGCTGGAAAGGATCGCGTTGTTCGCGCCGAGCGCGCAGAGATTCGTGCCTTCGAGCGGGTCGACGGCGATATCGACTTCGGGAAATTCGTCGCGGGCTTCGGCGGAAAACGCGCCGCCGCCGACTTCTTCGCCGATATAGAGCATCGGCGCTTCGTCGCGCTCGCCTTCGCCGATGACGATCCGGCCGCGCATCGGCACGGTGTCCATCACTTCGCGCATCGCCTCGACCGCGACGTGGTCCGAGTGTTTGCGGTCGCCCTGTCCCATGGTCTTGGCGGATTCGATCGCCGCTGCTTCCGTTACGCGCAAAAAATCCAGCGCCAGTTCGCGTTCTGCTTTTTTATTTTCCATTCAATTTTTCCTAAAAAGTTATTTGTTGATAAATTTTGATAATGAAGGCATTTTATCACTTGTCGAGCGGCATTTGACAAGTTCGCCCTGCTGTTTTAGCTTTTTATTTTGACTTGACGAAAAACGGCGAGGAGATTTTCAAGAAAATGACTTATATTGTTACCGAACCCTGTGTTGAATGTAAATATACCGACTGCGCGGCGGTCTGTCCCGTCGAAGCATTTCACGAACTGCCCGACAAGCTTTTAATCAATCCCGATACCTGTATCGATTGCGACGCCTGTCTGCCGGAATGCCCGGTAGAAGCGATTTTTTCGGATATGTCCATTCCGGAAGAATATCTAGGTTGGGTTGAAATCAATGCCGAAGCTGAAAAGTACCCGATTATTTCGACCAAACAGCCGGCGCTCTTCGCGGCGGGCTGTAAAGGCCAGCCGGAATAATAAATTTTGACGGTTTTTGGAGAAAAGGCGGGTTTTTAGCCCGCTTTTTTTGTTTGAAAATTTACTTCTCGAAAATAGACGATTTGACCGTATCGGATGAACGACGGTCAAAGACCGCTCGCTTAACGATCAAATCGTCATTAAAAATCTTCGCAAGTTCAAAATCTTCTTGAGTTTTCCTAAAAACTCGGTCTAAAATAGAAAAGTCCTGTATTTCAAGCAGGATAAACCACGTACAGAATAAATTTACAAATAATCTTTCATTTGTTTCGGTTTTAATCATCGGCCGTATTTAAGCCGCATTCTGCGTGAGAACACTCTCGTTTCAATTTATAAAAATCGGCAAAAATTAAAGAAATAAGAGAATATTGGCTGTTTAAGGGTATATCGGATCGGATTCTTTTTCGGGAATCCGGGATTCGAATATTAGAATTATGTTGGACGCCGTAGTTACGCAAGATAAAAAAATCGCGCCGCCGGAGACATTTGACCGGCGGCCGAAGATCCTCGTGTTGTTCGGCACGCGCCCGGAAGCCATCAAGCTCGCGCCGGTTATTCACGAACTGCGAAAAAATTCTTTTGAAACCGTCGTCGTTTCTTCGAGCCAGCATAAGGAATTGCTCCAGCCTTTTTTGAAAATGCTCGACATCGAAGCCGTTTTCGATTTGCGCGTGATGACGAAAAATCAGACGCCGAACGAGGTTTGCTCGCGGGTGCTGGCGAAATTGGACAGGATTCTGGCGCAGGAAAAACCCGATTTGATTTTGGTGCAGGGCGACACGACGACCGCGCTGGCGGGCGCTCTGGCGGGATTCAATCGCCGAATCGCGGTCGGTCACGTCGAAGCCGGACTTCGCTCGGGCAATCTTTACAGCCCGTTTCCCGAAGAATTGAACCGACGCCTGGTGTCGCAGATCGCCGGTTTTCATTTCGCCGCGACCGAGCGCAACCGCCGCAATCTGCTGGCGGAAGGCGTTCCGACGGAAAAGATTTTCGTGACCGGAAATACGGTTGTCGATACGCTCGCGTTTATTTTGAAAAACCACGCCCCGGACAATAAAATCACCGAACTGGTTGAAGAAACGCGCGGGCTGAAAAGAATTCTGCTGACCACGCACCGCCGCGAAAGCTTCGGCGGGAAGATGAGCGGGAACTTGAAAGTTTTGCGCGATTTCGTCGAAAAACGGCGCGACGTCTGCCTGTTTTTCCCGGTTCACCCGAATCCGAACGTGCGCGCCGTGACCGCCGAAATTCTGGCTGAACGGGAAAGAATTTACCTGCTCGACCCGCTCAATTACCAGGACTTTATCGCTTTGATGAAATCCGTCTGGCTGATCGTCTCGGATTCGGGCGGCATACAGGAAGAAGCGCCTTCACTGGGCAAGCCGCTGCTGATTTTGCGGGAAAACACAGAGCGCCCCGAAGCCATCGGCGCGGGCGTGGCAAAGCTCGTCGGCGGCAATCCTTTGAGACTGGCGCGTTTGCTCGAAGAAAATTATTCGGCCGAAACGTGGATAAAATCGGTCAAGGAAGTCGCCAACCCGTTCGGCGACGGGCGGGCGGCGCGGCGCATCGTCAAAATTATCGAAGAAAAGCTCGGCTCGAAAGTAAAAAGCGCGAAGATCGTTCAGCGCACGGCGTACTAAATTCAGATGAATCAGATCGCTCCAAATAAAAAACACCTTTTGACCGTGCTGGTCGAAGACTATTTTCACGTCGGCGCGTTCGAGAATTTGATCCAGCAGCGCAACTGGTCGAACTTCGAGCCGCGTTACGAGCAAAACACTTTGAAAACTCTCGATCTGCTCGACCGGTTCGACACCAAAGCGACGTTTTTCGTGCTCGGCTGGATCGCCGAGCAGAACCCGCGATTCGTCCGGGAAATCGCCGCGCGCGGTCACGAAGTCGCTTCGCGCGGATTTTATCACCGCAGTTTGAAAAATCTGACGAACGAAGAGTTCAGAGAAGATTTGCGCCGCACGAATCGCGCCCTGGAAGACGCGTCGGGACAAAAGATCATCGGTTATCGCGCCGCCGAGAAATTGAATTACGAGAAGGATTCGTGGATTTTCGACGTGCTGGCGGAAGAAGGTTTCGTTTACGACGCATCGTTTCTGCCGACGCGAAAATCGGACAAAAACAAGCGCGTCGCGCATCAGGTTCACACCAGCGGCAAGGCGATCTGGGAATTCCCGTATTCGACGCGCAATTTCGGCGTCGGCTTGCTGCCGATCTCGGGCGGCAATTATTTCCGGCAGATTCCTTACACCTTGATGCGCCGCGCCGTCAGCAAATGGCACGAAACGCAGAATGAGCCGTTTGTTTTTTATTTTCACGTCTGGGAGCTCGACCCGGAACAGCCGCGCATCAACGCCGCCTCCGCCTACAACCGCGTGCGGCATTACCGCAAGCTCGACAAAATGGAATGGATTTTGAAGGAAAACATTCAAAAATACGATTTCTGCGACGCGGCGGAGTTTCTCGGGCTGAAGAACGACGTTCTTCAAGTTCCAAGTTCCGGGTACCAGGTTCCGAGTCCGGTTGAAATAAAAAAATCCCAAATTCGAAATCCCAAATCCGAAATCTCCGTTGTGATTCCGTGCTATAACGAAGAAGCCGCGCTGCCGTATCTTTCGAACACTCTGCGCAGCGTCGAAGCGAACCTCGCGGAAAACGGCTTTCGGGCGCGCTTTATCTTTGTCGATGACTGCTCGAAAGACGCGACGCTCGAAAAACTGAACGAGCTTTTCTCCGCCAGGGAAAATGTCGAAATCGTGCGTCACGAAACAAATCAGGGCGTCGCCGCCGGGATTATGACAGGACTGCGCGAAGCGAAAACCGAGATCGTCTGCTCGATGGACTGCGACTGCACATACGACCCGCACGAGCTCGTCAAAATGCTGCCGCTGCTGACGGAAAATGTCGATTTGGTGACGGCTTCGCCATATCACCGCGAAGGCGGCGTGCGCAACGTTCCCGAATGGCGTCTGTTTTTATCAAAAGGCGCGTCGTGGCTTTACCGCCGCGCTTTGCGCGCCAAATTGGCGACTTACACGAGCTGTTTTCGCGTTTACCGGCGCAGCTCGGTCGTCGATTTACCTTTAGAGGAAAAGGGTTTTTTAGGCGTCGCCGAAATGCTCGGAAGACTGGATTTGGAAGGCGGGCGCATCGTCGAATACCCGGCGATTCTGGAAGTTCGCCTGTTCGGTTTTTCAAAAATGAAAACGGCGCGGACGATTTTCGGGCATCTGAAATTACTCTCGCGGCTTTCGAAAATACGCTTTTTCGGGAAAACCGAAACGATTGAAACTTCATTACCGACAGAGAATCTGGATATTTCAAAAGAAAGCAAATTAGCCGCGGATAAACGCCGATAACGCGGATTGAATCAATTAAATAAATCCGCGCATCCTCGGTTTATCCGCGGCTAAAATTCTTATCAATAAAAACTATGACACCGACTTTAGAAAAAGAAATCATCAAATTACCATCTGACCAGGACATTTCGGGCCGCACTTTCGGCGCCGAAGAAATCGCCGCCGTGACGGAAGTTCTGCAATCCGGCGTGCTCATCACGACCAAAGGCAAATACGGCCGGCTGCTCGAAAAAGAATTCGCCGAAAAACTGGGCGTCAAATACGCTTACGCCTGCAATTCGGGCTCGGCCGCCGTTCACGTCGCGGTCGCGGCGATCAATCCGAACCCGGGCGACGAGATCGTGACGACCTCGATCACCGACATGGGCGCGTTGACGCCGATCATCTTTCAGGGCGCGATTCCGGTTTTCGCCGACGTCGACCCGAAAACCTTAAACGTCACCGCCGAAACCATCGAAAAAGTTTTGAGCGAGAAAACGAAAGCGATTATCGTCACGCATCTTTTCGGCAACCCGTGCGAGATGAAGGCGATCATGGAACTGGCGGATTCGCGAAACATTCCCGTGATCGAGGACACCGCACAATCATTTTTGGCGATGTGCGACGGGAAATACGCCGGAACCATCGGCAAGATCGGCGCGTTTTCGTTCCAGCAGGGCAAACAGATGACGACCGGCGAAGGCGGCATCGTCGTCACCGATGACGACGCGATTGCGCGAAGAATGTATCTTTTCATCAACAAGGCGTGGGGCTACGGCGATGCGAATCCCGACCATTATTTCGCTTCGTTGAATTATCGAATGACCGAATTGCAGGCGGCAATCGCGTACGAGCAGCTCAAAAAACTCGATTTTTCCGTGTCGCAGCGTCAGAAAATGGCGGCATTGCTCGACGAAAAGATCGCCTATATTGACGGCATCGAATCTTACAAACCGGCGACGGGCTCGACGATGACTTACTGGAAATTCTGCCTGCGGGTGGACGATGCGAAAATCGAAGACGGCGCGGTCGGCTTGGCGAAAGCCTTAAAGGTTTACGACGTCGCCTCGGCGCCGCGCTACGTCGTCAAACCGGCCTACAAATGCCAGGTTTTCCGCGAGCAGAACACGTTCGGCGATTCGCATTACCCGTTTAATCTGGCGCGTCCCGAAGCGATCGATTACAACGACGATAATTTTCAGGGCACCATCAAAGGCCTGCACGATGTTCTCGTGCTGCCGATCAACGAAAAATATACCGAAGAACATATCGAATTTCTCGCAGATTCAATCCGCGAAGCGGTCGAAGCTGTCAGAAAATGATTTAACGCAAAGACGCAAGGGCGCGAAGGCGCAAAGAAAAATAATTATAAAAACCTTTGCCTCTCTGCGTCTTCGCGCCTTTGCGTTAAAAAAAATCTTATGAACAAACTCAAATTTGCACTCATCGGAACGGGCGGCATCGCCCAGACTTACGCGCAGGCGTTTCAGCAGAGCAATTGCTGCCAGTTGATCGCGGTCGCCGACATCAATCAGGATTCGGCGAAAGCGTTTGCCGAGCCGTTCGGCGCGAAATATTTCGATAATTACGAAAAATTGGCCGAAAACACCGAGCTCGACGCGGTGATCGTCGCGACGCCGCCGAACACGCATCCCGAAATCGCGATGTATTTTATGCGAAAAGGCGTTCACGTGCTTTGCGAAAAGCCTCTGTGTCTGTCGGTCGCGGAAGCCCGGGCGATGATTGAAACCGCCGCCGCAAGCAACGTGACGTTTACGATGGCGACGAAGTTTCGGTACTGCGAAGACGTCGTCAAGGCGAAATCGATTATCGCGTCGGGCGTTCTGGGCGAGATCGTCCAGTTTGAAAACGCGTTCACGGCGAAAGTCGATATGTCGCGGCGCTGGAACTCGGTTAAGGAAATCGCGGGCGGCGGCGTTTTGATCGACAACGGAACGCATTCGGTCGATATTATCCGTTATTTCCTCGGCGCGATACGCGAAGTTCTCGCGGTCGAAACGAGCGGCACTCAGAATTTGGCGGTTGACGAAAACGTCAAGCTGCTGGCGAAAACCGCTAACGGCGTCGTTGCAACGGTCGATCTGACCTGGGGCATCAACAAGGAGCTGCCGAATTTCATCAGCGTTTACGGGACGAACGGCACGCTCCATATCGGCTGGCGCGAATCGAAATATCGCCTTAATTCGTCGCCCGACTGGATGGTTTTCGGCACGGGCTACGACAAGGTTCAGGCTTTCCGCGCCAAAATCGAGAACTTCCGCAACGCGATTCTCGGCCGGGAAGAGCTTTTGATCAAACCGGAAGACGCGCTCGCCTCGGTCGAAGTCATCGAAGCCGCGTATAAATCTCTGAACCAAAATCTCTGGCAAAGAGTAGTTGAAAAAAGCGAATCGGCCGCAAGTTGATTTTTCAACGCAGAGCCGCCAAGTCGCGATGACGCAAAGCGTTATTCCAAACTAATTTAAAGATCTTTGCGCCTCTGCGTCTTCGCGACTTGGCGTTAAAAACCATTTGAAATGCCTAAAATTCACCCGACCGCAATTATCGAAGACGACGTTTCCATCGGCGAAGGCACGAGCGTCTGGGACAACGTCCACATCCGTCACGGCGCGACGATCGGCGAAGAATGCATCGTCGGCGAAAAAACTTATATCGCCTATGACGTAAAAATCGGCAATCGCGTGAAGATCAACGCGATGGTTTACATCTGCGCCGCCGTCACGATCGAAGACGGCGTGATGATTTCCGCCTCGACGACCTTTACGAACGACAGGTTTCCGCGCGCGACGATGCCGGATTTGAAATCCTTGCGCCCGTCGGAGCCGGACGAACACACTTTGCCGACGTTAGTAAAAGAAGGCGCGACCATCGGCGCGGGCTGTGTGATTGGAAATGACTTATCAATCGGACGCTGGGCGATGGTCGGAATGGGTTCGGTCGTCACAAAGAGCGTTCCCGACTTTCATCTTGTGTTAGGAAGTCCGGCGCGTTCCGTCGGCGCGGTCTGCAAATGCGGACAGCTTTTTCATAAGTTTGATGATTCTCTTAAACAAGAGCTTGAATGCGTTTGCGGCTTGCTCTACGAGATTGATAATCGAAATGTGAGAGAATTATTGTAATGAAATGCTAAAAAGGATCGTAAAAATTTCTTTAGGAATCGTGTTGATTTTTCTTGCTGTGTGGTTGCTTTATCCACGAGAAGTTATATTCGCTCCTGAAACAGAAATTACAATTGTATTTGAAAACGAGCAGATTGTTCCAACTGCCGATGCTCAACGATGGTGGGGAACATACTTAGACAATGAAGGAATTATTACGGATTATACTCAAGCCGATAAAGATGGAAAGATAAAATTTCAAGAAATAAAAGGACGTGTTCCCTTAATTCTGCAATGGCTTAAATTTGTTTCAACGCTTTTATCACCACATGATTATCCTTCTAGCGGCGGAAGAATAACAGCACGCGATATGCAAAATCATTTTACTTGGCAAGATATAGGCTACAAGAATGAAAATTGCTGTCCATCAAAAATCACAATCAAAAAGCAGGACTGGGAAATAAGCGATTCATTTATGGGAATCAAAAAGTGAGCAAATCATCAACAAAAAATATCGCCATTATCGGCAGCGGTTTTCTCGGTCTGACGCTCGCTTTGCGACTTGCTGAACAAGGCAAACAAGTAACCGTTTACGAATCCGCGCCGGAAATCGGCGGATTGGCGAGCGCGTGGCAAATCAATGATGAAATCGTTTGGGACAAGCATTATCACGTCACGCTGCTTTCGGATTCGTTCACGCGCAAAATTGTCGAAGAGATCGGCCTTGCGGACGAGTTTAATTGGGTTGAAACGAAAACCGGATTTTACACGGACGGAAAGCTGGTTTCGATGTCGAACACGCTCGAATTTCTAAAATTTCCGCCTCTGGGATTTTTGGGCAAGTTCCGTCTGGGCGGCACGATTTTTTATGCTTCGCGGGTGAAGGATTGGAAAGCGTTAGAGAAAATTTCGGTCGAAGACTGGCTCACGCGGCTTTCGGGCAAAAAAACGTTTGAAAAAATGTGGCGTCCGCTGCTCAAGGCGAAATTGGGCGAAGCCTTTCGGGAAACTTCCGCCGCGTTTATCTGGGCGACGATTCAAAGGATGTACGCGGCGCGCAACTCGGGCTTGAAAAAAGAAATGTTCGGCTACGTCCGCGGCGGTTACGCGCGCGTCCTCGAAAGATTCGGCGAACATTTAACGGCAAAAGGCGTCGTGATTAAACTGAACAGCCGAGTTGAGAAAATCGAAAGAAACGCGAGCGGCGAAATCTCGGTTTTTGTCGCCAAAGGCGACCGGCAACATAGCGTAGGGTTAAGCGAAGCGCAACCCTGCGGGTACAATACAAAAATCGTTCCGACGCTGAAAGCGTCGAACAAAGCCGCGCAATGTTCGACGCTTTCAGTGACGGAAAATCTCTCGCAAGCTAACGCAGGATTTCACCCGACGCTGTTAAATTCGTCACCTTCGGCGACCGCAAACGACGTTTCAACGAACGACGAACAATTCGACAAAGTAATTCTCACCTGCCCGTCCGGCGTCGCCGCCCGAATCGTTCCGCAATTGACGGAAAGCGAAAAAGCGAAGCACGAAAATATCAAATACCAGGGCATCGTCTGCGCTTCGCTGCTGCTGAAAAGATCGCTCTCCGACTTTTACGTGACGAACATCACGGACGAGACGCCGTTCACGGGAATCATCGAAATGTCGGCGCTCGTCGATAGATCGGAGTTCGGCGGCAACGCGCTCGTTTACCTGCCGAAATACGTCGCGCCCGACGATGAATTGTTTGAAAAAACGGACGCCGAAATCGAAGAGCTATTTTTGTCGGCTTTAGAAAAAATGTACCCGCATTTTACCGGAAACGACGTTTTGGCCTTTAAGATTTCGCGCGTCCGCCAGGTTTTTCCGATTCCGACGTTGAATTACTCGGAAAACGTTCCATCCGTCGAAACATCGCTCGAAAATGTCTTTATCGTCAACTCGGCGCAGATCACGAACGGCACTTTGAACGTCAACGAAACGGTGCAGTTGGCCGAGAGATTTTTTGAAGAGTATTTAGCCGCGGATAAACGCGGATCACGCGGATTTTAATTAAATCAAAATCTAATCCGCGAAATCCGCGTTTATCCGCAGCTAAAACAAAGTTATGAACAAACCGATTGCAAGTCTCAGTTTAGACCTCGACAATAAATGGTCATATATGAAAACGCACGGCGATGCGGGGTGGGAATCTTTGCCGTCTTACTTGGACGCGTGCGTGCCGCGCGTTCTCGAATTTTTGCGCGGAAAAGATTTGAATATTACGTTTTTCGTCGTTGGACAGGACGCGGCGCTTGATAAAAACCGGGAAGCAATCGGGCAAATCTCTGAAGCCGGGCACGAAATCGGCAATCACAGTTTCCGGCACGAGCCGTGGCTCCATCTTTATTCGAAGCGGGAACTGACGGAAGAATTCGAAAAGACGGAAAACGCGCTCGAAAAGGTGACGGGACAGCCTCCGAAAGGCTTTCGCGGTCCGGGCTACAGCCTGTCGCCGACGGTTCTCGAAGTTCTGGCGGAACGCGGTTACGAGTACGACTGCTCGACGCTGCCGACCTATATCGCGCCGCTGGCGCGCGCTTATTATTTTTTCAAATCGCCCGAAATGTCGGACGAGGAGCGCGAAAAACGCAAGAAGCTTTTCGGGAAATTTTCCGACGGTTTTCAGTCCTTAAAGCCGTATAAATGGCAAATCGGCGAAAAGACGCTGACGGAGATTCCGGTCACGACGCTGCCGGTCTTTAAGACGCCGATTCACGCTTCGTACGTGATTTATCTTTCGACGTTTTCGCCGCTGCTGGCGCGCAGTTACTGGAAATCGGCGCTCGAAATGTGTAAATTAACGGGCACACAGCTTAGTTTACTGCTTCACCCGCTCGATTTTCTGTCCGGTGAAGACGCGCCGGAACTGAAATTTTTCCCGGCGATGAATCTGCCGGTCGAGAAAAAACTGGAGTTTTTGAGCGACGTTCTGGAAAGTTTCCAAAACAAGTTTTCCATCGTCGATATGCAAAAACACGCGCGCGCCGCGGCGGCCGCCGGGAATCTGAAAATCCGGCGCGCGGATATACACGCGGAAACGGCGCAGCTGTCGGAACCAACTGGAATTTAGATTTTGGATTTTGGATTCTGGATTTTGGATTCGCTGACCTGTTAACTAAGGCGATTCTTTAGCGAAAACATTTCAGTAAAGAATGAGCTCAGAAGTTAACGTATAAGTTCATCGACAAAACCGGCCAGGCAAATTCTCGCAAATCTTCTGGAACATGAGGCGTCGGACGAAAGTTTCGCCTGCGCGGCAAAAAATCTTATGAATTGTCCGTTATGTCAATCAGAATCGAAATTCGCCTTTAAAGCGAAGGGGTTCGCACTGCGCGACTGCGTGAAATGCCGGCACCGTTTTGCCGAAATCGCGGCGGACGAAAATCACGTCGCCGCCACGTATGACGATTCGTATTTCTCGGGCGGCGGCGCCGGTTATGCCGATTATCTGGCGGAAGGCGAAATGCTCAAAAAACGCGGGCGGATGTACGCCCGCGAACTGGCGAAATATTCCGCCGCGAAAGGAAAAATCCTGGATGTCGGCGCGGCCGCCGGGTTTATTTTGCAGGGATTTATCGAAGAAGGCTGGCAGGGAACCGGGCTCGAGCCGAACCTGAAAATCGCCGGCGCGGGACGCGAAAAATTCGGGTTGGATATCCGGCAGGGCGCGCTCGAATCGTTTGAACCGGACGAAAAATTCGCGCTTGTTTCGATGATCCAGGTCGCGGCGCATTTTTACGCGCCGGCGGCGGCGTTTCAAAAAGCGGCGGACTTACTGAACGAAAACGGATTTCTGCTTGTCGAAACATGGAACCGCGAATCGATCTCGGCCCGCGCTTTCGGCAAAAACTGGCACGAATACAGCCCGCCGAGCGTTTTACAGTGGTTTTCCGAAAAGGGTTTGACCGCCTTCTTAAAGGATTTCGGCTTTGAAAAAATCGCCCGCGGTCGACCGCCGAAAAAGATTTCCGGCGCGCACGCCAAATCTTTGCTTAAATATCGTCTGGGCGACAATTTTCTGCTCAAACTCATTCCCGACCGGCTGAATTTTCCATACCCGTCGGAGGATTTGTTCTGGGCGCTTTACCGAAAGAGATGAAGAGGAGAAGGGGCGTAGAAAAGAAGAGGAGAAGAGGAGAGAAGGAGAAGAGGAAAGGAGGAGAAAATTCTTCTCGGGAGAATTTGTCGTCCGAAAATTCAAATTCAGCTTCAGAAACAGAGAAAATCTCCTTTTCTTCTCTTCTCCTCCTTTCCTCTTCTCTTTTGCATCTGGCGATAACGCTGCCGCTGGCCTACGTGCTCAACGTCTGGGCGGATGAAGGCTCGACGCTTTACACGACCGGGGACGGTTTAAGAAACGCTTTTCAGAATGTTTTGGCGGACGAAAAACAAGCGCCGCTTTACTTTTTGTTTTTGAGCGTCTGGCGTGAATTCAGCCATTCGATATTCTGGGCGCGCCTTCCTTCCGTCATTTTCAGCCTTCTGGCGATAAAGTTTTTCTACGATCTGGCGCGGAAAATTTTCGATGAAAAGAGCGCCGGTTTTGTGACGGCGGCTTTCGCGCTGCACCCGTTTTTGATCTGGGCGAGTCTTGAAATCCGCGTCTATTCGTCGGTCGTGCTGCTTTCGGTTCTGCTTCTGAAATTCTGGTTTGAAGCCTATTTTCAACGTAAAGACGCAAACCGGCAGAGGCGCGAAGAAATTTTTTATGTTCTGACCGCGATCGTCGCGCTTTATACGAACTATTATCTCGGCTTTCTGCTCGTCGGAAATTTCTGTGCGCTCGTCGTTTTGCGAAAATGGCCGGCGGCGCGCGGATATCTTCTGCAAATGCTTTTTGCCGGGGCGGCGATTTTGCCGCTTTTGTGGGCGATAAAAATGCAGTTTGCGCTGAATACGAACAGGTTTCAGGCGGGTAAATCGTTGACGGTCGGGCTGCAGTTTCTCTGGAATCATTTTCTGACGTTCCTGCTGCCGACCGAAATTTTTCCGCCTGAAGATGCGACCGCTATTTCGTCCGTCAGGGTTTGGCTGGTTCGTTTGGCGATTTTAGCGGTCGTTATTCTGCTCGTCAAAAGACGAAAAATATTCGATAAAAACATCATCGCCTTCGGAACGATTTGCGCAGTCGGCTTCTCTTTCCTGTTGCTCGCCTATTTTCTGCTCGGCGAGATCTATGTTGAAATCCGGCACGCGGCACTGCTCTTCGCGCCGTTGATGTTGTTCGCCGGATTGCTCTTACGCGAGGTGGTTTTCGCGCCGAACGGAGAAGAGGAAGAGAGAGGGAGAAAGGGAGAAAGGGAGTTGATTGAACGAAATTACTTATCTCCTTCTCTCCTCCTCTCCTTTTCTCCTCTTCTTATTTCACTTGCTGTTTTGCTGATAACGTTTTACGGCTATGCGGTTTACGCGCTTTATCCGGATTTCGCGAAACGCGGCGATTGGGCGCGGGTCGGGGCGTTTTTGGAGCGGAACGAGCAGCCCGGTCAGCCGGTCGTCGTCTTCACGGCTTTCGACGCGCCGGCGCTGGCGTATCATTACAATGGCCGGAATAAAATTCTGCCCGACGAGCAGTTTTTCGCGTTCGAATCGGAAGCCGAAACGGGCAGCGCGAACAGTTGGCGCGGCCAGACCGAATTTATCATTTCCGAAATTCCGACCGAAGCCGAAGAAATCTGGCTTCTGACCAACGAAAAATGCGCGGTCAAAGATGCGTGTCGCCCTTTGGAAAATTTCGTCGCGGCGAATTACACTATTATCAGCGAGAAAGATTTTTATAAAGAAAAAGTTCGATTGTTGAGGAAAAAACAGAAATGATTGAATCGATGGACCCTAAACGGACCGACAAGCCGGTCGTCAGATGCAACAAATGCGACCGCGAAGTCGACCATTACAACACTTTTCTCGATGCCGACAACCGCGTCGTCAACGTTTGCTGGGAATGTATGCAGCGCGACGAGAAAGGATTTTTCCAGAAACGCGATTTCTTCCGCCGTTCGCGGAGCGGGCGGCTGCCCGCAAGATAATTTGGGATTTAGGGTTTGGGATTTGGGATTTTTACTTCAATCCCAAATCCCAAACCCCAAATCCCAAATCGAGATATGACAATTAGAAAAATCACCGAATATCCGGAAGAAGTTCTGGCGAAGGTCGGACGGCCGGTTGAAAAGTTTGACGAAGAGCTCGCCGCGCTCTGCGCGGATATGTACGAAACGATGTACGAGGCGGAAGGCGTCGGATTGGCGGCGCCGCAAATCGGTTTGAACCTGCGGCTTTTCGTGATGGACTGCGAGGGCACCAAGCTGATTGCCGCAAATCCCGAAATCATCGAAACCGAAGGCGAGCAGTCGTCGGCCGAAGGGTGTCTCTCGGTCGGCAAGATCTCGGCGGTTTTGACGCGCCCGATGAAAGCGAGATTGCGCGCCCAGAACGAAAAAGGCGAATGGTTCGAAGCGGAAGCGGAAGGCTACGCGGCGCGCTGCTTTATGCACGAAACCGACCACTGCGACGGCCGGCTTTTTATCGACCACCTGCCCAAGATGCGCCGCGAAATGGTCGTTAATAAATTCAAAAAAGAAAAACGCTGGAAATAAAACGGAAATCTAAAAATCTTTATTCGGGATTTTTGACTTCGTAAACACGATGACCTCGGCCAACTCGTCGCGTTTCGGCAGAAAGGTGATTTCGCCCGACTTGCTGGTTATTTCCAGATAATCTTCGTATTCCTTGAAATAATCATATTCGCTCCATTCGATTCGCTTATTGTCGTGTTTGAAGGTGACGCCTTCGTCGTCCAAAATAACGTCCAACTCGTAATCGGCGGCGGTCGCGGAAAGTTTTTTTGTCCAGTCGAAGTATTGATAAAACGCCGCGCCGATTGCCAGCGCCGTGATGACGCAGAGATGCACGCCGATCAAATGCCCGCCGTCGTAAAGAACATCGGCGAAAGCCACCGCCAGAAAAACGAAAAACGCCCGCATATTGTAAAACGACGCGCCGTTCTTAAGCGTCGTCAGACCGTAGGCTCTTTTGTAGCCTTTAATCACCAAATCGCGGTCAATCAAAATATTGGCTTCAATCATAAATTGTCGATGAAATGTGAAATCTTAAATTAAAATCGCCGGGGATTGTTCGAGAACCGGGTAGGACATTTGCAGAATACAATCAAGGGGCTGGAAAAGGCAAGATTTTTCAGTATTGAAGCCGTTTTAATTTATTCGTGTAAAGAAGTTGATCAGTCGTGCCGGCGCTTCGGCCCAGGATCGCGGCATCGCGTAGTTGTCGAGCGGAAAATCATCGTTCGCCTGAGCTTTGCGCAAAAACTTAAGGAATCCCGCTAATTTTCGCGAATTTACGCCAATTGTTTTTTTTATTCGCGAGAATTAGCGTCAATTAGCGGGCTCGCGGTTAAAATTCGTTTCATTTTCCGAGTTTTTGTGCAAAGCCGGTGAAACTGCGTAATGCAAAATCCTGACTTTTTATCGAGGCGTTATTTCACGTAAAAAATTCTTGCCTTCAACACAATGCAAAAGCTATAATTTTAATAGCTGAAACGCTTTCAACTCCATTTGCAATAGTCGAAATTGGGAGTGAGTTTCGCAACCGCACTGGAAATTCTTTTTGAGCCTCCTTAATCTGCATAGAAAAATTCCGATTCTTTCCGCACGAAAGACCACTAAACCAACAAAAAAATGAATACCAAATCCATTTCTACAATCAATCTCTCTATTATTTTCGCTCTGCTTTGTTTTTTCACCGCAACCAGCGCCGCCGGCGCCTCGCAAATTGATATTGCCGGGCCTGTCGGCAGCGGTATTTTCGGAACAACCGTAACGGTCTTGCCAAACGGCAACATCGTCGTAACCGACCAGCAATATAACGCGCCCGGACCGATTAGCTTTGTCGGCGCGGTTTATCTTTACAACGGCACGACGGGCGCGCTCATCAGCACTTTGACCGGAAGCACGGCAAATAATTTCGTCGGCAGCGGTGGCATCGTCGTGCTGGCGAACGGCAATTTCGTCGTCAGAAGCCCGAACTGGGACGCCGGCGTACCGGCTGACGTCGGCGCGGTCACGTGGTGCAGCGGCACGACGGGCTGTTCGGGAACGGTTTCCGCCGCCAATTCGCTGATCGGTTCGAGCGCCAGCGATAATGTCGGCAGCAGCGGCATCACGCCTTTGCCGAACGGCAATTATATCGTCTCAAGCGAAAATTGGGATAACAGCGGCGTCTCCGATACGGGCGCAGTGACTTTCGGCGACGGCAGCGGCCTCACGGTCGGTGCGGTTTCCGCCGCCAATTCTCTGGTTGGCTCAACGGCGTTTGATACTGTCGGCAGCGGCGGGATTTTTGTCTTGAACAACGGCAATTATGTCGTTTCAAGCTGGCGTTGGAGCAACACGAGCTCTGCCTCGCAAGCGGGCGCGGCGACCTGGGGGAGCGGCACGACCGGCGTTTCCGGCACGGTTTCCGCCGCTAATTCTCTGGTTGGCGTAAAATCGAGCGATAATGTCGGCAGCGGCATTACCGTTTTGAACAACGGCAATTATGTCGTCAGAAGTTCGAGCTGGGATAATGGCGCAATCAGCAATGTTGGCGCGGCGACCTGGGGGAGCGGCACAACCGGCGTTTCCGGCACGATTTCCGCCATAAATTCTCTTATCGGCTCGGTCAGCGGCGATTCGGTCGGCGGCAGCGGCATTATCGCGCTGTCCAACGGTAATTATGTTGTTGCCAGCCAAAGCTGGAACAACGGCGTAGTGACCAGCGCCGGGGCTGCAACCTGGGGCAACGGCGCGGGCGGCACGGTCGGCACAGTTCATTCCGCTAATTCATTGGTAGGTTCGACTACGAATGATAGTGTCAGCGGCTTGGGCGGCGTCGTCGCTTTAACGAACGGCAATTACGTCGTTTGTAGCGGAAGCTGGAGTAACGGCGCAATCGCTGATGTCGGCGCGGTAACCTGGGGCAACGGCACAGGCGGCACGGTCGGCACGATTTCCGCTTCCAATTCCTTGATCGGTTCGACCACCAACGATCTTGTCGGTTTTGGGGGAGCTACCGCTTTGACCAACGGCAACTACGTCGTCACGGTTTCTTCTTGGAATAACGGCGCGGTCGGAGATGCCGGCGCCGTAACCTGGGGCAACGGCGCGGGCGGCACGGTCGGTCCGATCTCATCCGCCAATTCTCTCGTCGGCTCGACGGCAAATGATCAGGTCGGCAATTTTCCCGTTACGGCTTTAAGCAACGGTAATTATGTTGTCAGAAGCAATTTTTGGGATAACGGCGGTTTAGCCGATGCCGGCGCGGCTGTCTGGGGCAACGGCGCGGGCGGCACGGTCGGCGCGATTACCGCCGCCAACGCGCTGGTCGGTATGACGGCGAACCAGCAGCTCGGCGGGAACGGCGTCACCGCTTTGACCAACGGCAACTACGTCGTTTCGACCCTAGCCTGGACCAACGCCGGAATCACCGGCGTCGGCGCGGTTACGTGGGGCAACGGCGCGGGCGGCACGGTCGGCGCGATTACCACGGGTAATTCGCTGGTCGGCTCGACCTCCAGCGACACCGTCGGCAGCGGCGGCATCACGGCTTTGCCGAATGGCAACTACGTCGTCCGCAGTGTGGTTTGGGATAACGGCGCGCTCGTCAATGCCGGAGCGGTTACGTGGGGCAACGGCTTGGGCGGCACGGTCGGTGCGGTTTCTTCCGCGAATTCGCTCGTCGGCTCGACCGCCAACGATAATCTCGGCAGCAGCGGAATCACGGTTTTGAGCAACGGCAACTATCTCGTCCGCAGCATCGTTTGGGATAACGGCGCACTCGTCAATGCCGGCGCGTTTACCTACGGCGCGGCGAACGGCGGCGCGGTCGGACCGGTCACCGCCGAGAACAGCGTGCGCGGGACGGTCGCCAACAGCGGCAATCAGATGAGTTTCTCGGCCACCGCGCATAACGAAGCGCTGGTCATCGGCAGAGTGCTCAGCAAAACGGTCAGCATTCTTAATCCGACTTATACTTCGGTCGCCGATGGTAATTGGTCAGCGGGCGCGACATGGAATTATGGTGCTTTCGACAAATCGCACGATGTTTATATCCCTAACGGCAGAACCGTCAATCTTGATGTTATCGATGCAATCAGCAGTTTGCGAATTGATTGCACAGGCGCATTGATCGGCGCAGGCACAACGGCTTACATCATCGGTAATATCCGCAAGGATTTTTGTTCTGCCGGAGCGTTCAGTTATCCGGTCGGCACGGCTAACGGCTATTCGCCGGTGAACAGCAATGTTACGGCTCTCGGCACGAATCCGTCGAGTCTGACCATCAGCGCGACACAAACAGTTCATACGGCTTTGGACGCGAGCAATTCGCTCAAACGATTTTGGACCTTGACTGAATCGGGGGACTTAACCACCGATTTGACGTTCAATTACCTCGATCCGCTTGATATTTCCGGGTCTGAGGCAAACTATAAACTTTATCGTGTCACGGGCGGTGCGCCGACGCAGGTTACGCCGCTCACGCTTGATGTCGGAGCAAACACAATCGGCACAACGGGCGTTTCCGCCTTTTCGGATTGGGCTGTCGGCATTGTCTCTCCAACAGCGGCGAATGTTTCTGTCAGTGGTAGAGTGACGACTTCGGACGGTCGAGGCATCGGCAATGTCGTCGTCGCTTTGACCGATGCCAAAGGCATCACACGCACCGCCAAAACAGCCTCATTCGGCTATTACAGATTTGATGATGTCAGCGCGGGCGCAACTTATACGGTTAGCGTCGGAGCGAAGAAATTTACTTTCCCCGAGCCGACACAAATTATTACCGTCAACGACAACATCAGCAATCTGGATTTCACGGCGGAGTGATTTGAGGTGAAAAAAAGGCTGTTTTATATCGATTCAAAATAAGAATCGGGAATCATCAGTTGTCGGCTGTCGAATGTCAACAGAAAATGCCGATAGAGGGTAAAGCCTCGGTAAAAAGTTAGAACTTCTAACTTTTTACCGAGGCTTTACATAATCGTCGTCACGATTTCGCGAATGCTGCGCTGCAACTCTCTATCGTCGGTGATCGGCGAGCAGAGCGCGACTTCCGCGGCGTTGATCGGGGAAATTCCTTTGGCGATCATCTGCGCGGCGTAGATTAAAAGGCGCGTCGAGACGCCTTCTTCGAGTCCGTGGCCGCGAAGATTGCGCACCTTTTGACCGATTTTGACCAAATCCTGCGCGGTTTGCTCGTCAATTTCGCCTTCTTTGGCGACGATTGCCGCTTCCGCTTCGGGCGACGGATAATCGAATTCCATCGCGACGAAACGCTGGCGCGTCGATTGTTTGAGGTCTTTGAGGATCGACTGGTAGCCCGGATTGTACGAAACGACGAGCATGAATTCGGGCGGCGCTTCGATGACCGTGCCGCGTTTTTCGATCGGCAGGCGGCGGCGGTCGTCAGTTAGAGGATGGATGATGACGACCGTGTCCTTGCGGGCTTCGACGACTTCGTCCAAGTAGCAGATCGCCCCCGAACGGACGGCCGTCGTCAGCGGCCCGTCGTGCCAGACGGTTTCTTCGCCTTCGAGCAGAAAGCGCCCGACCAGATCGGTCGCCGACAAATCCTCGTGACACGCGACCGTGATCAACGGGCGGTTCATGAGGTAGGCCATGTATTCGACAAAACGCGTTTTGCCGCAGCCCGTCGGGCCTTTTAACATGACGGGCAGACGGGCCGCGTAGGCGGCTTCGAAAAGCTCGACTTCCTGTTTGATCGGCAGATAATAAGGTTCGTTCGTGACTTTGTATTTTTCGACTGCAAGTTCCATAAGTGAAGAATTATCTTATCATTCGGTATCGGAAACGTAGAAGAGGGGAAGAGGAGAAAAGGAGAAAAGGAGAAAAGAAGAAAAGAAGAAAAGGAGATATTTTGTTAATTCGCAGCGAGATTTTCGTCAAAGTTTTAGCTTTAAAGCTGAAAAAGGAGAAGGGAAATCTTCCCTTCTCCTTTTCTCCCCTTCTCAAGCCGCAGGCCTACTTGCATTTCGAATAACCGCAGTCGCGGCACGAATCGCAGCCCGAGGCGTGTTCGAGCTGTCCTTTGCATTCGGGACATTCGCCGATCAGATTGCCCATTTTCGATTCGGAATAATCAGTCACTTGCGCGGGCTGGGCGACCGCGACCGGTTGAACCGTCGCTTTGCTGATCGCGCGTTCCGACTGCGGAAGATTTTTGAGGCGGCGGTCAATCAATAATAGACATTCGGCAATCGCCTGTTCGGGCGAAGTCAGGAGCCGCTCGTTAAACCAGACGGCGTGCGTGCCGGTGACTTTGTTCAAACTGCGGGAGACCTCGCGCACGTTAAATCCGCCGCGCAGCATTTTCGAAGCGAGCAGGCCGACGCCCTCGGAAATCGGGCCCGTCGCGAAAACTTCCAGCACGTTCGCGCCGTCGTGATTGACCGTCACATAAAGATTGCGGCCGTCAAACGGGATGCGCCAGGTCGCGCCCTGTAATTCACGCGGGCGCTCGAATCTGACGACCGTCACTTCTTTCTGCGGCGTTGCCGTTTTCGGCCCGTCCGCCGTCACCTTAACGACTTCCGGCATAAATTCGCCTTCGATCGTAATCGTCGTCTCCTCTTCTCCTGTTCTCCCCTTCTCTTCTTCTTTCTTATCCGCCTTCATCGAGGTCAGAACCTGTCCTTCACGGCTTCCGTCGCGGTAGTAGCTGACGGCTTTGCAGCCCAGGTCTTTGGCCATCCGGTAAAGCTTATCGACCGATTCGACCGTGTCGTCGTTCGCGCCGTTGCAGGTCTTCGAGATCGAATTGTCGACGTGCTTCTGCGCCGCCGCCAGAACCTTGACGTGCTGGTGCGACGTGATGTCCATCGCCGAGATGAAATACGAAGGAAGCTCGTCCATATGCTCGACGACATAATTGGCCGCCTGTTTGATCGATTCCTCGTTCGACTGGTCAACCTCGATGCCTAAGGCTTCGGCCGCCAGCGTGTGTACATAATGACGCTCGCCCAAAGTATCGCGGCGGACGTAGGCCCACGAGAAATTCGGTTCGATGCCGGACGAGGTTTCGGCGACGAGCGAAATCGTCCCGGTCGGCGCGATCGTCGTCACTTCGTAGTTGCGCGGCGTCAAGGGCATATCGCGCGGGATTCCGATTTCTTCATAGAGAAAGCGCGCGTAAGCTTCGCGGTTGCCTTCGAGCTCGGGAAACACGCCCTTTTCTTCGCCCAAACGAAGCGACGCCATCCACGCTTCGCGGCGGATGAAGCCCATCACTTTTTCCATCAGCTCGATCGAATCCTGCTCGCCGTAGGTCACTTTCAGCGCGAGACATAAATCGGCAAAGCCCATGATGCCGAGGCCCACCGGACGCGTTCTTTTCACGACGTCGTCGATCTCGGGCAATGGAAAATGTCCGGCATCGACAACGTTATCGAGAAACTGTGTGCATAAATGAGTTACGCGCGCCAGCTTCGCCCAGTCGATGCATTCGTCCGGGTCGCGGCCGTCGCCCTGCTTTTTATAGAACTTGGCGACGTCGATCGAGCCCAGGTTGCATGAATTGTTGAAATGCAGCATCTGCTCGCCGCACGGGTTGCAGGCGTGAATCGGGCCCATCGTCTGCATCATGTGATTGTGGCGATTGACCTCGTCGATAAAGATGATTCCCGGCTCGGCGTATTTGTGCGCCGACGCGATGACGCGGTTCCAGATGTCGGGCGCGTAAACCATTCCCGGCGCGGGCGGCGTTTCGATCGTGCAGTCGGAAAGGTCTGCGGTTTCAAAAGCGAGCTTGTCGGCAAAGGTCGCGGTTTCGCCCGACGGGCGGCGATAAACGGCGTAATTGGCGCCCGTCACCGGATCGAAAACGTCCTGCGTCCAAGCCTCTTCGTCGAACTCGGTCTGAAACCATTCCTTGTTATCGACCGCCTGCATGAATCGGTCGGTGACGGTCACGGAGATATTGAAATTGGTCAGAGAATGCTGGTCGTTTTTAGCGTGGATAAATCGCAAAACGTCCGGATGTTTGATCGACAGGATGCCCATGTTCGCGCCTCTGCGGACGCCGCCCTGTTTGACGACCTCGGTCGTGCCGTTGACGATGTTCATGAACGAAACCGGCCCCGAAGCGACGCCGCGCGTCGAATTGACCATCGAACCGGCCGGGCGAAGGAATTCGTAGGTCATGCCCGTGCCGCCGCCGGTCTGGTGGATGATCGCGACGTTCTGCGCGTGCTGCATGATGCCCGAAATCGAATCGGGAACGTTCAAAACAAAGCAGGCGGCGAGCTGTCCTTTCGGTTTTCCGGCGTTGACCAGACACGGAGTATTCGGCACGAATTCGCGGTTGAGCATCACTTCGGTCATCGAATCGTAAAAGTAATCGCGCTTGACGGAATCGGTCTCCGCCTTTGAAACGTGACCGACGACTCTTCGCACGATGTCGGACCATGTTTCGAGCGGCTCGCCGTTCAAATCTTTTAATGAATAGCGTTTTCCGACAACTTTCTGGGCGTTCAAGCCCAAGGGGTTGGCTTCGCGTTTGAGCGACGCGCCCGCCGCTCCGTTTCCGTTCGATTTTCCGTTCTTGGCGACGAATTCGCCCACGCCGACAGGCTCAAAGACTGTGCTCATAATCAATCATTCTCCTCAATGTCCGTAAAAGACACAATTATCCGTTTAGTTTAATTTTACAATTTCTTGTTGCATTTATGAAATGCGGGTTATTGCAGTCTGTGCTTTTGATTTTACCCGAGAAGCGGTGTTAAAGTTTCGTCCTCAAGTGAAATGAAATATATAACATCTTAAATCCGCTTGTCAATGAAAAAATACACAATATGTTGTGCCATCAGTAAAAAAATTATCAAAATAGCGCACAACCTCAAGTAATTCATTAGGTTTTGCGGCTGAAAAAAAAATCAAGTTCGGGGTTCCAGGTTCCAAGTTGTAAATTTTCCGTCCCGGAACTCGAAACTCGGAGCCTGAAACCATTTTTGATTGTTGACTTTCGGCGCTCGAATTTCCGAAACTGTAATCTATGGACAGACTCATACACGGGCTCGCCGCCGACGCCACCGTCCGCGTAATGGCGGCAATTACCACCGACACCGTGCGCGAAGCCGTGCGCCGGCACAGTACAGCGCCGACGGCTTCGGTCGCGCTCGGGCGCGTTTTAACGGGAACTTTGCTTTTGGGTTCGAGTCTGAAAGACTTTGACCGCCTGACCGTGAAAATAGTATCCAATGGCTCGGTAGAAGGCATTGTAGCCGAAGCCGTGGCCGATGGCAAAGTGCGCGGCTACATAAAAAATCCGCACGCCGATTTGCCGCCGAAAGCGAACGGAAGTTTCGACGTCCGAGGGATAGTCGGCAAGGGGATGTTTTACGTCATCCGCGAATCGGGCTTCGATATCGGGCTGCACCGCGAGCCCTACGTCGGTTCGGTGCCGATCGAAACGGGCGAAGTTGCCGAAGATTTCGCCTATTACCTGATGAAGTCCGAACAGATTCCGTCCGCCGTTCTTTTGGGAACTCTGCTGCAAGCGGAAGAGCCTTTCGTGACCTGCGCGGGCGGCGTCATGATCCAGATGCTGCCGACGGCCGACCCGAACATCGCGGTCATGATCGAAGACACGATTCTTCACGCGCGGAGCCTGACCGACGCGATTCGGGAAGGCGCGAGCCCCGAAGATTTGCTGAAGATGACGCTCGGCATTATCGATTGTGAAATTTTGGGCGAAAAGGAAGTCAGATTCGAATGCAACTGCTCGTTCGAACGCGCCGTGCAGCTCATCGCTTCGCTCGGGCGCGAAGAAGTCGCGGCGATGCTCGAAGAAGACAAGGGCGCGACGATGAATTGCGGGTTCTGCAATAACGTTTATACGCTCAGCGAAGATGATTTGCGAAAAATACTTGAATCGGAAACAGTTTAACGGCGGCGTTGACGTGGGCGGAAACCGCCGCCGCACAACACGAGGGAAACGGACAAGGCTGACAACAAAGTCGCTGTTTCCGCCTCACGTCCAATAAAATTGTTATGCGCGTTTTAGATTTCCTCACTCGAAAATTTATTACTCTCCTCTGAAATGTGAACGCCACGCCAGCCAGATTGCCCAAACCAAAGGAATTATTGCACTGAAGAACGTCGCCGTCACCATACCCAGAACAAGAAACACATCATGAACCGGCAATGATTTGAGTCCCTCCGGGTATATTGATACAGCCGCGAGCATCACTAAGAACAATAACAAACTCGGAAGCGAAAAAATTATTTCCGAAATGATATAAGTCTTTAACAGCGGACGACCAGATAATAAAAGTATCCCAAGCGTAAGAAACCAACCTGCCGTCAGCCAACAGAAAATACCAAAAGCAGCAGTCTCTTTAGGTAGAAAAATTCTTTCCAACACGTAAATTCCGAGGTGCGGGACAAAACTAGCGAGAACTGCAAAATCTTTTGGATATAAGAAAACAATAAAACCCAAACAAATCTGTAAAGCACAAATTGCAATAAGATAAATACCCAAATATTTTACTCGCGCGCGATTCATGACTGTTATTCGATTACGAAATAAGGCGCATAGCTTTGTATTATACCGACCAAAATCCCGTATAACCAGTTGAACGGAATTTCTAAACTCACTGGATTCAGACACTTCCGGTTATTCTACCGAACAAAAGCCGAATTTTGTTATAGTGAATAAGATTTTCCGAAAACAGTTTGATTCAAGAATTTATACACTACCTTGCGGAACATTGACAAGATTTTTTACAAAGATGAAACCTAAAATCTTATCTGGCTCGAATGAATGACGCCCTGCCGGCCGCAGTAATCGGTGTAGTACCAGACGCCGTTGTTGTCGGAGATGCCGGTCGAGCCGAGGATATTGACGAGCGTGCCGCGCGTCCGGGCGACACAGATGACCGTGCCGTTCGGCGACGAGCGGATGTTTGAAGGCGGGTCGATGATCGTCGCGGTGCGCGCCTCGGACGACGTTTGCGGCGTCGGCGCGGCGTCCTTCTTTCTGGCTTCGAGCGCCTTGCGTTCGTCTTCGAGCTTTTGCCTTTCGCGGTCTATCTTGTCCTGCTGCTGTTTCAAGTTTTGCGCGAGATTTTCGTTGTCGGGTTTTTGACCGTCGGACGAGTTTTTGTTTGATCGATTAGTCGAATTTGAAATATTCGCGACGTTTGTCTGATTGGAAGAACTTAAGCCGTACAGGACGAGCCCGACGACCGCGCCGCCGGCCACGAGCGCGAGAACTCCGACGACCGCGGCAATCAAAACGACTTTGCTTTTGCTCGATGCGGGCGGCGCGGAAGAAACCGGCGGAATAAACGGCGCGCCGCTGAAGCTCGGCGGCGTTTCGCGTCGGCTGTAAACGGTCGTCGCCGGTATGTTGTTGTAAACGGTCGGCGTTTCGTCGTGCGAAGCGAACGAGCCGGAAACGGAAACGAGCGTCGAGCCGTCCGAGAGACAAAAATTCGTCTCGTCGCCGTAAACCTGTTCGCATTGCAGACATTTCTTCATAGTTCCATGTTCCATGTTCCAGATTCCATGTTAAAAAAACAAATTCGACTTGGAACCTGAAACATGGAACCTGGAACTAATTTTGCCGCCCTTTTGGCGGGACTCGAAACTTTCCCGTTTTATAACATCAAAAGGTCGGGTTTGCAAGATAAAAATTTACCGCTATTCTGTTATAAATGAGCGATTTGGAAAATTTTTTCAGTCATTGCGCGCAGATTGTCGATAAGCGGCTCGATCTGCTCGTGCCGTCCGCCGGAACCGCGCCCTCGCGTCTTTACGAGGCGATTCGCTGGAGCGTTTTCGCGGGCGGCAAGCGATTTCGCCCGGCGCTTGTGCTGGCCGTCGGAAACGTCTTCGGCGCTGGCGAGGGAAAATTATTAAGCACGGCCTGCGCGGTCGAGATGATTCACACCTATTCACTGATTCACGACGATCTGCCTGCGATGGACGACGACGATCTGCGGCGCGGGCGCGCGACCTGTCATGTCAAATTCGGCGAAGCGACGGCGATTCTGGCCGGCGATATTTTGCAGCCGCTCGCCTTTCAAGCGATCGGCGCGGACGCGCAATTATCCGATAAAATAAAGGTCGGATTGATTTCCGAATTAGCCGTTGCAGCCGCCCGGATGGTCGACGGTCAGCAGCTCGATCTGGACGGCGAGGGCAAAACAATCTCGATCGAAGATTTGGAAAAAATCCATCAAAACAAGACCGGCGCAATGATTTCTGCTGCGGCGCGCGCCGGCGCGATTATCGCCGAAGCCGGCGAAACTGAGCTCGAAGCCGTCACGAATTACGCTTCAAAACTCGGACTGCTCTTTCAAATCACCGACGATCTTTTGGACGTCACGCAGACGACCGAAGTTTTGGGCAAAACCGCCGGAAAAGATTTAACGGCGGAAAAAGCGACTTATCCAAGTCTTTACGGCATCGAAGAAACGCATAAATTGGCAGAGAAAGTCCACGCCGAAGCGATTGATGAATTGAACAATATCGAAAAACCGACCGGACTTTTGCGCGATATTGCAAGATTTATTCTCGATCGAAAATCTTAGAATTGCGTTCTTGCTTACGCGTGCACTTTCTGTCTCGGTTTTAGTTGATGCGATTGGTCAGACAATAATTTAAATCTTTTGTCGCCTCAGCCGCCAGATCTTTCGCGGACATTCTCGGCACAACCACCTTATCGAGATATTTTGCGTAAATCGCCACGCTTGTTTTCAAACTGTTTTCGGCAATCTTCAGCTCGTTCGGATTTTTCGCCGCTTTGTAGTGCAGGATCTTGGCTTTGCCGAAAGACTGATTCGCCAAAGCCGTCAAGAAATCCGACACGAATTCTTCGGGATTCTGTTCAAATCTGATCGGTAAAACTTTGAGCGGTTCCTGAAGAATTTCGAGCGCCTCAAGACCTTTTTCCTGTTCGACCAAAAATTTTGCAAAAAAAACTTTCACGGCGGCGCGTTCAAACGCGGCAAATTCGTTTTTCGCGTCCAATTTGACAACTTCGTCATAAAGCGCCAACGATTTTTTATACTCCGCATCAGCTTCAGCGCTTTTATTCGTGAGATACAAAGCATCCGCAAGGTAGCTGTGAATCAGCGCGATTCTTTGCCGAACGTCAAGATTATCGGGATTTTGGCGAAGATTTTCTTCAAAACTGCCGAGCGCTTTCCGGTAAAATTCCAGCGCTTCAACTCTTTTTTCCGGTTTCGCCATCATCACATCCGCCAACGCCTCATAAGCTGCCGGAAGATTGCTCTGATATTTTTCATTGGTCGGATCATCCGCCGCCAATTTTTCAATAATTCCGACGGCTTCGCGGCAAATCGTCAAACTTTCGTCGATCTGTTCGGGTTCTTCCTGCTGGGTCGCGATATTTATCTGGCTCCACGCCAGGCTTTGCCGCGCGGCGGCGTCGGTCGGTTGGTTTTCCAGAATTTTTCGGTAAATTTCGACGCTTTTTTTGAAATATCCGACAGATTCTTCCAAATTGCCCTTGATTCGGGCAACTCTCGCCAGTTTGACGTAATTTTGCGCTAATTGGTTGAGAACCTGAAGATCGAATTTGTTCTTTTGAAAAACGTTCTCATTTAATTTTAGAGCCTTGAGGTAGCTTTCCGTGGCAAGGTCAAACTGACTGCGATTAGGATTGGAAGTGTTGCCCTGAATGTCGCCGACTTTTGTATAAGCCCGCGCCAGTTCGAGCTGCAACTCGGTGTCTTCACTGCTTTCCGACGATAGACGATCGAGATAATCGAGCGCGTCTTTGACCATTTTTTCGCGAATTTCCGTCGAACCCGACAGTTTTTCGATGCCGTCGTGATACTCAAACAAGACCGCGTTCGCGAGCTGTCGGACATCTCTAAACCTTTGTTCGGCAAGGGCGCGTTCGCGGCGCGCCACGATCGCCTGCCAGGTCGCGACGGAAATTCCGCCGAAGAGTGAAAGCAAAACCAACGCGGCAGCAAAAACTCCGGCTTTATGACGTTTGACGAATTTTCCGAACCGGTATTTTAAAGTCTGTGGACGAGCCAGAACGGGCAAACCGTGCAGAAACCTCGAAATATCTTCGGTCAAATGCCGAACCGAACCGTAACGCTCGGACGGTTCTTTGCGCAACGCTTTCAAAATAATGTTGTCGAGATCGCCCTTTAGTAATTTGGGATTCGGGATTCGGGATTCGGGATCGGTTTCGCCGTTTTGAGCTTGAGTTTCGTCCGACTTGAATTTCGCTTTGGTATTCAAATCCGAAATCCGAAATCCGAAATCCGAAATCCACGCCGACGGGCGAACGGGGTTAATTTCGCAGACGCTCTTAATGATTTCTTCATAAGATTTTCCCTTTGTTTCGAACGGACGATGACCGCTCAGAAGTTCGTATAAAATCACGCCTAAGCTATAAACGTCGGTCGCGGTCGTGACGGTTTTGCCTAAGATTTGCTCGGGCGAAGCGTATTCGGGCGTGAACATTTTGGTTTGTGTGGCGGTCATTTGCGCGTCTTCGTCGGACAAAAGCTTGGCGATGCCGAAATCGAGCAGTTTCGGCACGCCGTCATCCGAAACCAGAATGTTCGAAGGTTTTAAATCACGGTGAACGATGAGATTTTGATGCGCGTATTCGACCGCCGCGCAGATTTGCCCGAAAATCTTCAGCCGTTCTTCCAGAGACAGATCGTTTTCGCGACAAAATTCATTAAGCGATTTGCCGTCAACGAATTCCATCACGAAAAACGGCAGTCCTTCGCTTGAAATTCCGCCGTCGATCAATTGCGCAATATTCGAATGTTTCAATGTCGAGAGAATTTTACGTTCGACGGCGAAGCGCTTGAGGATCGCTTCGGAATCCATTCCGCGTTTGATGAGTTTGAGCGCGACCTTTTGTTTAAAATCGGAGTTGACGCGTTCCGCCAGATAAACCGCGCCCATGCCGCCCGCGCCGATTCGTTCGAGAATCAGATAATTTTCGATTTGCCTGCCCGTAAAAGAATCCTGCGTGTCGTCTTCGGCGACGCCCTGTTCGATCAAAAGCGGTTTATCGATGAACCCGCCGGCGGCGTCATGCGCCGCCAGCAGCTTTCCGACGGCGTCGCGAATTTCGGCGTCCGGTTCGCGCGCCAAAAAAGGGGCGCGCTCGCTTTCGGGCAAATCGAGCGCCGCCGACATTGCATTTTTAATATTTTGCCAATTCGCAGAGTCCATTTAATTTCCTCAAAGCACTACGCGAAAAGTGAGGCAGGATCGGCTCAAACGCCGTTGATTTTTTGATAAAGCCACGCCCGCGCGATCGTCCATTCGCGTTTAACGGTGGCGGGCGAAATCTTTAAGACTTCCGCCGTTTCCTCGATCGTCAGACCTGCAAAATAACGAAGCTCGATGATGCGGCATTGCTGCTCATCGAATATTTCGAGTTCGTGCAGGGCTTCGTCGAGCTCGATCAGATTTTGATTCTGTTCGGCGGAAACGGTCAGCGCATTGTCGAGCGAAACCTTTTCCGCGCCGTGTTTCAGGGATTTTCTCTGCCGCGCCGCGTCGATCAGAATGCGGCGCATCGCCTGCGCGGCGATCGCGAAAAACTGCCCGCGATTTTCCCAATCGACTTTTTTCTGGTCGGTGAGTTTGAAAAAAGCTTCGTGGACGAGCTCGGTCGCCTGGATCGAAACGGCGTGTTCGCGCTTTAGAAAGCTAGCCGCCAGACGGCGCAATTCGTTATAGACGATCGGCAAAAGTTTGTCCAGCGCGGCGCGGTTTGCGCCCGTCCTGTTCTGCGCTATTTCCTCTAAAAGCAGCGTGACTTCATTCGCCATAGAAACTTTGAGCCAATTTTAACATAGTTTTCGCGTAGTGTGCCGGAAAGGAAAGTTTACGCCTGGATTAAAAAGAAAATCTTGAGCTTTCGGGAGAGAAAACGAATATGAAAAAAGCCATTTTGAGAGTTTGCCTGCTGCTGGCGATGCTGGCGATACAAAGCGCTTCGATTTACGCACAGCTCAACGCCTTTACTTATCAAGGCAGTCTAAAGAGCAGCGGTACGGCTGCCAACGGTCTTTACGATTTCGAGTTCGACATTTGCGACGCGCCCGCCGGCGGAACTGTCTTGACGACGCAGGCGCGCGGCGGCGTCGCGGTGACGAACGGCATCTTCACCGTTAATCTGACCGCCTCGCCGACCGTTTTCAGCGGCGCGGCGCGTTATCTGGAAATACGGGTCAAACCGAGCGGCGGCGCAGCCTTTGACAGTTTAGCTCCGCGGCAGCTGATTACGAGCGCGCCGTATGCCTTAAAAAGCTTTAATGCGACGAACGCCGAGTTTGCGACCGAAGCTCTCAACGCATCGAACGCGACGAACGCCACTAATGCAACGAATGCGGTCAACGCGCAAACGGCGACGAGCGCCGGTTTTGCCACTAACGCGCAGTCCGCCATCACGGCGACCACCGCGACCACGGCGACGACCGCGCTTAACTCGAATAATCTCGGCGGAATCGCGGCGAATCAATATTTCCGCTTCAAATGGAACATCATTGATACCGATACTTTCGCTTCGCCGAATCAAGGCTATATCATCGGCGGCGGCGGCGAAACGACGATCAAACTGCCGGCTTCATCGCAAATCGGCGATGTGATTCGGATCACGTCGACCGGAAACGGCAGTTTTGCGGTCGAGCAAAATGCCGGTCAACAAATCATTCAAAGCAATCGGACCGGCTCAAATAATTGGATACCGCGTGACGGCAACCGGAGTTGGAGAGCCATCGCGTCATCCGCCGACGGCACAAAATTGGTCGCCGCCGTTCAGAACGGACAAATTTATACTTCGAACGACGCGGGAGTTACATGGACGGCAAGAGAAACCAACCGGAATTGGATCTCGCTCGCTTCCTCGGCAGACGGAACTAAATTGGTTGCCGGTGTTTCCGGCGAGCAAATATACACTTCGACCGATTCGGGCATAACCTGGACGGCGAGAGATACAAATCGCAGTTGGCTTTCGATTGCCTCGTCAGCCGACGGCACAAAATTAGTTGCCGGTGCTCACGGCGGGCAAATATACACTTCGATCGATTCAGGAATAACCTGGACGGCAAAAGAAACCAATCGGGGTTGGTCTGGGGTTGCGATATCGGCAGACGGTTCAAAAATGGTTGCCGTCGATGCCGGCGGATTAATACAAGGACGAATTTATACTTCGACCGATTCGGGCGTCACCTGGACGGCAAGAGAAACCAACCGGATATGGCAGGGTGTCGCTTCATCTTCAGATGGGACAAAATTGGTTGCAATTAACCAGGGCGGACAAATATACACTTCAACTGATTCGGGCATAACCTGGACGGCAAGAGAAACCAATCGGAGTTGGGTTGCGATCGCTTCATCTTCAGATGGTTCAAAATTAATCGCCTCCGTATTCGGTGGGCAAGTTTACACTTCGGTTGATTCGGGTGTGACATGGACGGCAAGCGAATCAAATCGGATTTGGACAGATGTCGCGTCATCTGCGGACGGTTCAAAATTGTTCGCCGTTACCTTAGGCGAACAAATCTATACCCGTATTAACAGCCAGTCGGCGACCGGTATCAACGGAATGTTGACGGCGGCGCCGGGCGGCTCCGTCGAGCTGGTCTATGTCGGCGGCGGTCAGTTTTTAATTACCGGTTCAACGGGAAGCATCTCGTTGTTTTAGTGCCCGGAAGGCGCGAATTAGCGCGAAAAGGAATGGGAGAGTTAATCAAGATGAGAAAGATAAATTCAGCATTCGCCGCGATTTTTATAATCGCACTTGCGGCAAACCCGGTTTGGTCGCAAATCGCTTCCGGCAGCATTTTCACGCTTGAAAAAGCGGTCGTTTCGAACGGCGGCGGCGCGAGTTCGGGAACGACTTTCAGCGTCGAGGGCACGAGGGGTCAATCGGCGGCGGGACAAAATGCGGGCGCGATCTATCGATTACAGGGCGGTTTCTGGAATTCGAATTTAGCGCCGACCGCCGCGTCGCTTTCGGTTTCCGGCAGAGTTTTCGCGGCGGGCGGCGGAGGTTTGCGGAACGCCGTCGTTTTCCTGACCGACAGCTCGGGATTGACCAGAACGACGCGCACCACGACGTTCGGCTATTACCGTTTCGAGGGCGTCGAAGCCGGAGAAACCATCGTCATCGGCGTTCGTTCAAAACTATTTCAGTTCGAGCCGCGCGTCGTGACGCTCAACGACAATTTAGCGGACGCGGATTTTATGCCGTCCGGAAAGGAAGAAAGTATTAACTGATAAAACGGGAGAGAAAACAGAAATGAGTAAAGTTCAAAACGATCGAATATTTTCGGAGCCGGAGCGGAGAACGACGTGCGGCGGAAAAACAAAAAACGCAGCCCGGCTGCTGATCTGTCTGGTCGGAATCTTTTTGTCGGCGGCAAACGTTTCCGCCGCGACCTGGACGGTGACGAACGTGCGCGACAGCGGACCGGGAACATTGCGCGAGGCGGTCGGTGAGGCGCAGAACGGCGATACGATAGTTTTCGACCGGTCGGTGAGGACGATAGTTTTAAGCAGCGGCGAGATCGTCGTCGCGCGGTCCGTGACGATCGAAGGCGCGAAGGGCGTCGCGATCATGTCGAATTTTTCTTCGCGGGCTTTTAACGTTTTGGCGAACGCCGCGCTGACTTTAACGCAGGTCAGTTTGACGCAAAATCAATCGAGCGGCAGCGGCGGCGCGATCTTCAACGCCGGCACGCTCAATCTCAACAGGGTTTATATTTATGAAAACTACGCCGCAAACGGCGGCGCGATCTATTCGAGGGACACGCTGAGCGTCGACAACTCGACCATCGCCGCGAACACGGCGAGCTTGACGGGCGGAATCTCGATCGACGCGGCGGCGAACGAAACGCGAATCGCCAATACGACCGTCGCGCGCAACCGCGGAGATTTTGAGGGCGGCGGAATCGGGTTGCGCGGGCGCGTGAATTTTATCAATCACTGCACCATTCGCGAAAACACCGCGGCGGACTATTCCGGCGGCGGTCTTTACGTGACGACGCCCAACACTTTTGTCTCGAACACGGTGCTCGAAGGCAATCAGGCTTATCCTTATCCAGAGCTGAGCGGTCCGCTCAATTCGCAGGGTTTTAATCTGATCGGCAACACATACGGCAACACCGGCTTTACGGACGTTTCCGATCTGCTCGGATTTGCGCCGGGTCTCGGTCCGCTCCAGATTAACGGCGGCACAATGCCGACCTACGCGCCGCTCGCGGGAAGTCCGCTCATCGATGCCGGCGACGAATCGAACACGACCGCCCTCGACCAGACGGGCGCGGCGCGTTTGCAGGGCTTTTCGGTCGACATCGGCGCGTTCGAATACCGGCAAACCGCGACGCAGACGATCGTCGTGCAGAACGGCAACGATTCGGGCGCGGGTTCGCTCCGCGAAGCCGTCAACACGATTCTGCCGAACGGCGTCATCGCTTTCGCGCCGACCGTCGCGCTGATCGATCTCGCGACGCCGATCCAGATTCAAAAAAGAATCATCATCAACGGTCCCGGCGCGAACAATCTGATAATTCGCGGACCGCTGACCAGTTACGGCGACGGAGAAACGCGCGTCTTTTCGATTGCGGCGAACGTCTCCGCCAGGATTTCGAAGCTCTCGATCAATTACAGCGGGATCAACAATGACGGGACGCTGTTTCTCACTGAAGTTAATCTGACGCAGCCTTTTTACAACCCGGCTTACGGCGTAATTTTATCGACCGGAAATCTGACGCTCAATAACTCGGTCGTCGCCGACGGCAAAACGCCGTTCATGGGCGGCGGAATAGCGGCGACGGCGGGAAAACTGACGATCAATAACAGTTACATCAGAAATAACCGGGCGGACTGGAAAACTTCAACGGGCGGCGGAATTTATCTGAACGGAACCGGGCGAATTAATAAAAGCACGATTGCCGCCAATTATGCGAGCGACGCTTTAAATGGAGATAAGGGCGGCGGGATCTATGCAGCGGGCGGAAACTTAAGTATAGTTAATTCGACGCTTGACGGAAACAGTACCTTCGGCAGCGGATCGGGTAGTGCGCTTTACGCGGCGCCGGGCGCAAGGGCTTTCCTACTCAACTGTACCGTGACGCGCAACAACGGCGGCTTATCCCCTAACAGCCTATATTCAAATTCAAACATTACTTTGAGGAACACGCTGGTTTCTAATAATTCCGACATTCGCGGCACGATCATTTCGGGCGGCAATAATTTTGTCAGTAATTCGAGCGGCGGCGCGGGCTATGCGGCGAGCGATATTCTGAATATCGCGCCGATCATTTCGGCGCTCGGCAATTACGGCGGTCCGACGCCGACCGTCAAGCCGTCGCCGTCGCGCTTTACGCTTTCGCCGATCAACACCGGCAGCAATAATTTCGCGCCGCCGACCGACCAGCGCGGCAATTACCGATTTGCGCCGGGCAACACGGTCGACATCGGCGCTTACGAAACGCCCTGAAATACGCGTGCGCCGAAAAAGCAGAGCGGACGGCGGGTGATAGACGGAAACGGAATACAAAGTACTTAAAAAGGAGAATTGAAAATGAAAAAAATATTGATTTTAATGATCGTGTGTTTAAGCTTTCAGATGGTTTCGGCGCAGAAAAAAGCGAAAGCCGGGCGGGAAAGAAACTCGATTCTCAAAGAATTGACGGATATCAAAAAAGAACAGCAAAGCCCGATCAATTCCTTGCTGACGGCGGCGGACGTCGGCGAGCCGGATTCGTTCGGCAAAAACGTGAAATTTTTGGGAACGGCGTCGACCGGCGCGGTTTACGTTTACCACAGCTGCGACCCGGCGATTTTGCTGGCGGAAGCGGAAGTGACGCTCGGTGCGGACGACCGTTGTCTGGTCAATACCGTCGGCGGCGGAACCGCGGGCGCGACTTTTAACGACCTCGGCAGAATCACGATTCCCGGGCGCACAGCCGATAACGTGATTTATTTTGTGCTGAACAATACGGTCAGCAGCGAAACCCAAAACACTTTCGCCAACGGCTTGCCCGTCTTTTCCAGCTACATTCCGAAAATAACGATCGAAAGTGCGGCGCTCAACGATCCCTTGGCGCTCGATCCCGTGACCGGATTGCCTTTGAACGGCGTTTTGACGGTCAGCGCGTTCGGCTCGCGAGTTTTCAACAAAACGGTCGCTCCGGACGATGCCGAATTCTTTTTCGATACTTACAGTTCGGCGGCGACGCGCGGTTTCGCGCGCAGCTATTTCGCCGATCTGGGCTTGCCGCAATCGGTCATCAACAATCTTTACCGGCAGCCGATGACGATCCGGCTCGGAATGCGCGTGTCGGCGCGAAACGTTTCTTTCGGGCAGTATTTTTACGCGATGCGCTTGACGGGCAATTAATAAAAGCCGCGTTTGAGCTTAATAAACGGCAGAAAAATTCCGCCACGGAGTTTGGGTGCTTTTTTGAGCCGAAAGTCTTGGTTTTTTCGCCGGGCGATTCAAGGATAAAGCGGGAAAAATCCGACCTTCGGTTTGGAGAAAAAAAATGGAATTACGAAAAGCAGTTGATAACTTGTGTATTTACGACCCTGAATTTCAAGCCTACGCGGACAAATTCGTCGCCGAAACGGGCGGCAGCAGCGCGATTCAAGCCGTCGGTTCGAGAGACGAATTGATCGCGGCAGTTCAAGCTTATACGAATGTCAGGTTTTTAGAGATCTGCCTGCACGGAACTCCGGGAATGATTCATTTTGCCAACGATGGTGGGATGCGCGGCGCAAATCTCGGGACGATGATCCAAAACACCGTCTTTTTACAGAAAAACGCGCGGGGTTTATTTGACAGCTGCAATATCGGCGAAGGCGAGACGGGCGACATTTTTATGGATGAGCTCGGAATGCAGATGTTCAAGGGAAAGGGCGGAATAATCGGGGCGGCAACGGTCATGAACTTTCACCTGCTGCCGAAGTCGCAGTTCTGCACGGATATGTATATGAAGCCGCTTTCATTCGGACGGCTGAAAGTCAGGAAATATGACGAAAATGGAAGCAGGGTCGCCGAACGCGTGGTCGACAGACACGGCATCGGCCGCTGAGAAAAAGCGCCGGTGCGCGGCGGATCGTCAAAAAATAATGGTTTGAGGGAAAGAATATGAAAAAAATATTGTTGTTGATTACTTTTCTGGCGGCGGCATCGACGCTTTACGCGCAAACGTCGGCAAACGATGCATTTAATCCCGACGCTAACGCCATCGTGCAAAAGGTCGCGATTGCCTCGAACGGCTATGTCATCGCCGGCGGCGGTTTCACGAGCGTCAGCGGTCAGCCGCGCAATCGTCTCGCGCGTGTTTACCCGACCGGCATCATCGACCCGTTTTTTAACCCGGACGTCAACGGGAACATCACCGCCATTGCGCCCTTGCTGACGCAGCAGAAGATCTTGATCGCCGGCACGTTCTCGTCGGTCGGCGGCGAGTCGCGCACGAATTTCGCGCAGCTCAATGCGGACGGCACGCCCGACGCGGTTTTTACCGCCCCGAACGGCGCGGTGAAAACGTTCATCGTCCTGCCGGACGGAAAATTCATCATGGTCGGCAATTTTACGCTCGTCGGCAGCGTGACGCGCAACCGCATTTCGCGGCAGAACGCCGACGGCACGATCGACCAGACGTTTAACCCGAACGCGAACGACACGATCGAAAGCGCCGTTCGGCAGCCGGACGGAAAAATCATCATCGGCGGGCTTTTCACGAGCGTCGGCGGGCAGACGCGCAACCGCATCGCGCGCTTGAACGCGGACGGCACGCTCGACACGTCGTTTACCGCTTCGGTCAATTTCACGGTGCGCGCGGTCGAGCTTCAGCCGGACGGCAAAATTCTGGTCGGCGGCGAATTCGGCACGGTCAACGGCACGCCGCGCAATCGTCTGGCGCGTTTGAACAAGGACGGCACGCTCGACGCGACGTTTAACCCGAATGTCAACAATATCGTCTGGGCGCTCGCCGTGCAGCCCGACGGTAAATTCATCGCCGGCGGCGCGTTTACCACCGTCGGCGGCATTTCGCGCCCGGCTCTGGCGCGGTTCAATTTCGACGGCTCGCTCGACACGACTTTCACGCCGAGCCCGAACACCGAAGTTTATTCGATCGCCGTCCAGTCTGACGGGAAGATCGTTTTCGGCGGATTTTTCACGAGCGTCAACGGGCAGCCGCGCAATCGTCTCGCGCGCGTTTACCGCGACGGAACGCTCGAAAGCGAGTTTAATCCCGACACCGGCTCGGGCATCGGCGTTTTCGCGATGATCGCGCAGCCGGACGACAAAATTATGATCGGCGGGCAATTTATCTCCGTCAACGGCACGGCGCGCGGGCATCTCGCGCGGCTCAATCCGAACGGCACGCTCGATACGACGTTTGCCGACCCGCAGATCGGCGGGGTAGTGAGATCGATCGCGCGGCAGACGGACGGCAAAATACTCGCGGGCGGCGGTTTCAACACCGTCGGGCAGACGAATCAGGCGAGTCTGGCGCGGTTTAACTCGGACGGCACGCGCGACACGACTTTTAACCCGACGGTCGTCGGAAGCGTCAATGCCATCGTCCTGCAGCGGGACGGAAAAATCATCATCGGCGGTTCGATCACGCAGGTCAACGGCTTCGTGGTCACCCATATCGCGCGATTAAATACCGACGGCACGCTCGACTTTTTGTTTGACGCCGTCGTCAATGGCGGCGACATCGACGAGATGCTTCTGCAAACCGACGGCAAGCTCCTGATTCGCGGCACATTTTCGACCGTCAACAATCAAAGCCAACCGCTGCTCGCGAGGATCATGGATGACGGATCATCGCTCGATACGGGCTTTATACCGACTTTTTCGAACACCGCGCCGAGCGTCACTTCGATTACCAAAATCTTTCTCCAGCAGGACGGCAAAATCCTGGTCGGCGGCAATTTCAACAACGTGCGCGGCATCGCCAAACAAAACATCGTGCGGCTCGATGCGTTCGGCGCGGTCGACACCGCGTTTACCGCGACCGCCAGCCATGCAGTCACCGCGTTTGCCGAGGAAGCAGGCGGCAAATTGACCATCGGCGGGCAGTTTTCGACTTTTAACGGACTGCCTTTCGCGCGGCTCGTCAAAGTCGGCGGCACCAACGGCTCGGTGGCGACGGCTTTCGGTCCGAACCTCGGCAGCGGCAGCCTGTCGGCAATTCTGAGCCAGCCCGACGGAAAAACCATGATTGCCGGCAGCCTGACCACCGTCGGCGGCTCGACCCGGACAGGACTTGCCAAGATTATATTTTCGAGCGACAGTTCGGTGCAAAATCTGACGCTCGCGAACGGCGTCGCCAACTGGCAGGGATTTTTTAATATGCCGCAGGCGCACCGCGTATTTTTTGAATGGTCGACCGACGGCGTCAATTACGCTCCGATCGGCGAAGGCACGCCCGACGCCGAAGGCAGCAACTGGCAGCTTAACGGAGTCGTCAAATCAAACGGTTTCCTGCGCGCCCGCGCCGTTTATCCGGACGCGTCGAATCAGCAGTCGTCAATGGAATTCGTCCGCTACATAGCGCGTCGAGGCGGCGCGCCGTACGATTTCGACGGCGACGGCAAAACGGACGTCGGCATCTTTCGTGCAAGTGACGGCAGTTGGTGGTATTCACGCTCTTCAGACAATGCTTTCCGCGTCTTCACCTTCGGCACCGGCTCGGACATCATCACGCCCGGCGATTACACCGGCGACGGCAAAACCGATCTGGCCGTGTTTCGTCCCTCTTCGGGCGAATGGTTCATCCAGAGAAGCGAAGATAACTCGTTCTTTTCCTTCCCGTTCGGTGCCGCCGGCGACGTTCCCGTGCCTTCCGATTATGACGGCGACGGCAAAGCGGATGCCGCTGTTTTCCGTCCCTCGTCGGCCACCTGGTTTATCTTAAACTCCGGGGGCGGAACTTCGATCGTGCAGTTCGGTTCATCGGAAGACAAACCGGTTCCGGCCGATTTCGACGGCGACGGCAAATCGGATATCGCCATCTTCCGCCCGTCCGACGGCTCGTGGTGGTACCTGCGTTCGATCGATTCGCAGTTCCGCGTCTTCAGATTCGGCCTCGGCACTGATAAACCCGTGCAGGGCGATTATACGGGCGACGGAAAAGCAGATATCGCCATCTTCCGTCCCTCGACGGGCGAATGGTATTTCCAGCGTTCGGAAGATAATTCTTATTATTCCGTTCCGTTCGGCGGCCTGGGCGACATCGCGGCGCCGGGCGATTACGACGGCGACGGCAAGTTCGACACGGCCGTCTTTCGACCGTCGACGGCGAACTGGTTCGTGCAGCGCTCGACGGCCGGCATTCTGATCACGAGTTTCGGCGCGGCGGGTGACCGTCCGATTCCGAACGCCTTTGTCCCGTAAGAATTTTTCCAGGATAAGCAGAAAAGCAAAACAGATTAGCCCAAAGGCTCCCGTCCTTTTCAAGACGGGAGCCTTTTACTCTTAAAGGTTTACCGTTTTACTTCGATCTATATTTGTCGGTGGCGTATTTTTTATCCACGATTTTTTCTGTGTTAAGCTATCGTTTGCGGAAAATGCTCGCGATTTGATGTTTCCTGCCTTATTGCTGAATTGATGAACCCAAACGACCTAAACAAAAAATATCTCTGGAAACCGCTGTTCATCGGTTTGGCGCTTTTGTTTTTGTATGCCGGCACTCTGGCCAAGCTCGGGCGCGACTGGTGGACGGACGAAAATTATTCGCACGGTTTGTTAGTGCCGTTCGTGATCGCGTTTATCATCTGGCTGGAATTCGAAGATTTGCAGGAAATCGATAAAACGCCGCGATTCGGGCTCGGCTTCGCGGTGATCTTGACGGCGCTGTTGATGCTTCTCGGCGGCAGCCTGGGCGCGGAGCTTTTTACGCAGCGCGTTTCGTTTGTGCTGATGCTCGCCGGGATCGTCGTTTATTTTTTCGGCACGCGGATTCTGCGCCCGCTCGTCGTGCCGTTTATTCTGCTGCTGCTTTCAATCCCGGTCCCGCAGATCATCTTTAACAAGATCGCGTTTCCTCTGCAGCTTTACGCGTCGCAGACGGCGGTCTGGGGAATTCGCCTTTTTGAGATTCCGACCGTTCGCAAAGGCAATGTTTTCGAGATTCTGCCGCGCGGCGCGACGCAGGTCATCGCGCTCGAAGTCGTCGAGGCGTGCAGCGGCATTCGGAGCCTCATGACGCTCATCACGCTCGCCCTGATTCTCGCCTACTTCACGCGCGCCAAACGCGAATTCGCGGCCGGCCGGGGGCTCGATTTTCTGAAAAATCACGATTTTTGGCGGGCTTTGATTTTAATGTTTTCGGCGATTCCGATTGCTGTTTTGACCAATGCGGCGCGGGTCACGGCGACCGGCGTGCTGACATATTATTACGGCCAGCAGGCAACCGAGGGCCGCCTGCACGACGCGCTCGGCTGGCTGGTTTACATGGCCGCGCTCGGTCTGCTGATTTTATTAAATTTCGGTCTGCAATTCGTTTTCCGCAAATTTTCTCCCGTCAAATGAATTATCAATAACTCTTTGCGTCTTTGCGGGAAATTAAAATTCTTCTCCCGCAAAGACGCAAACGCGCAAAGAAAAGCGTTATTTTCTGCAACTTTGCTTGAAATAATTCGTTGAATTTATAACAATCGCGTCAATCTCTTCTCTTTAACAGGCGAAAATTTTTGATCAGGCAGGTTATTTTATGGAACGAGTTTTACACCGGTCTTCCGACGGAGTGACCGCAAAAACGTGTCGAATCAACGGCTTAAATCTCTCGGACGTTGCGTATCCGCCTAATTTATGCCAGCCCCGGCACACGCACCGACTTGCCTCGTTCAGCTTTGTGATGGCGGGAAGCTATTTGGAAAAACTTAGCCGGAAATCTTTCCGGCGAAAATCGGCCACCGTCGTTCTTCACCCGCCCGAAGAATCACACGCGGTTGATTTTGAAACGAACGTCCGGATTCTAAGCGTCGAGTTCGATTTTCGACGTCTTGCCGCGATCCGCGAACACTGCGCGGTTTTGGATGAGCCCGCGAGCTTTCAGACCGAAAACATCAATCATCTCGGACGGCGGATCCGTCAGGAATTTCAGCGTCCGGACGCTTTTTCGGCGCTCGCGATCGAAGGCTTGATTCTGGAAATTCTGGCGGAAGCCTCGCGCCGCCGGACGAACGGGGACGAAAAGGCCGTTCCGCGCTGGCTTTCTCGAACCAGAGATTTTCTGCACGATAATTTTGCCTGTTCTTTCGCGGTCGAAGACGTGGCGCGCATCGCGGGCGTTCATCCCGTTCACCTGTCGCGCGTTTTTCGCCGAAAATTCGGCTGCACGATCGGCGAATACGTTCGGCGGCTGCGCGTCGAGTACGCCCACCGGCAGATTTCCGCGACCGAAACGCCGCTCTGCGAAATCGCGCTCGCCGCCGGATTCGCCGACCAGAGCCATTTGAATAAGACCTTTAAATCCGTTTTCGGATTGACGCCTGCCGAACAGCGAAAAGTCTCGCGCCAAGGTTAGATTTTTTTAACGCAAAGGCGCGAAGCCGCAAGGGCGCAAAGATTTTTTAAATTTTATAACTCTCTGGCAAAACCTTAAGTTTGTCATCATAAACGACCTACCTGAAAATTCTTTGCGGCTCTGCGCCTTCGCGTTAAAAATTTGTTAGCTTGATACAAAAATGTTCCTTTCGTTCAAGAAAGGGACTTTTCCGAAATGTTAAAAAGGAGTAGTTTTTAGAAACGAGGGAAAAACTATGTCCAAAATGCTTCTGCTGGCGACGTTCGTCGCGCTTTTCGCCGCTAACATTTTCGCTCAAACTGCGAACGCGCCTTTGCTGATCGGGCGCGTCGCGCACAATCAAACGCACGTCGCTTTTACATACGCGGGCAAAATCTGGCTCGCGCCGAAAACGGGCGGCGCGGCGCGGCGTCTGACGAACACCGAAAACGAGGAAACCAACCCCGTCTTTTCGCCGGACGGGCGGCAGCTCGCCTTTTCGCGTCAGAACGCCGGCGATTGGGACGTTTACGTGATTTCGGCGGACGGCGCGGGCGAAGCGAAGCGCATTACGATGATGCCGGAAAGCGATTATATGACCGCCTGGACGCCCGACGGCAGAGAGGTCGTTTTTCAAACCACGCGCGACGAGGAAACCGTTCTGCGGCTTTATAAAATGAACGTTCAGAACCCGACGCTCGCCGAAAGTCTGCCGCTGCCGCAGGTTTTGGAAGGCGTGTTTTCCTCTGACGGACGGCAGATCGCCTATACGCCGCGCCAGTTCGTTTTCGGCGAATGGCGCTATTATCGCGGCGGAATGACGTCGCCGATCTGGATCACGGATTTGCAGACGGGCGCGACCGAAAAGCTGCCGAATCAGAATTTCAACGACCGCAATCCGATGTGGCTTGGCGACAAGATCTATTTTACAAGCGACCGCACGGGCATTTTCAATTTGTTTTCCTACGACCGGAAAACGAAGCAGACGCAGCAATTGACGAAATTCGACGCGCAGGGAATCCGCCAGGCTTCGGCAGCGGGCAATGAGATCTCTTTCGTGCAGGACGGCCGGATTCATCTTTTCGATCTGGCGAGCGGCGCGGACAAAATCGTTAACGTTTCGGTTTTGCCGGACACTTCGGAATTATCGGCGCGAAACGCGAACGCGATGCGCTTTCTCGAACAGATTCTGCCGTCACACAGCGGCGAAAAGGTCGTTTTCGGCGCGCGCGGCGAAGTTTTGATTTTCGACGCCAGAACGGGCGACTATAAAAATCTGACCAACACATCGGGCGCGGCGGAACGCTATCCGGCAATTTCGCCCGACGGCAGACAGGTCGCCTATTTTTCCGACGAAACGGGCGAATACCAGCTGCATATTCGCTCGCTCGAAACGGGCGCGGTCAAAAAGATCGCGGTTGAAAAACAGCCCTCGTTTTACTGGAACCCGGTCTGGTCGCCCGATTCGCGCAAGCTGGTTTTCAACGACCGCCGTTTGGGCCTCTGGCTCGCCGATACGGACGGCGCGGCGGCGCCGGCCAAAGTCGATACCTCGGATTATTCGGCGCAGGATAACTGGGCGGTAAATTTCTCGCCCGATTCGCGGTTTTTCACCTACGCGAAGCGCCTGAAAAATAGAGCCGGAACGGTTTTTATACACGATATAACGCAGAAGAGATCGTTTCAGATCACCGACGGCCGGACGCACGCGCAGACGCCCGTTTTCGACGCCAACGGCAAATACCTGTATTTCGTTTCGAGCCCGAACGCGCTCACGAGCGAGTTTGAATGGGGCGTTCTGAACGGGGTTTTCGCGCGCCCGCTGGTCGTCAGAAAGGTGCACGCGCTGGTGCTCGCGAACGACGCGCCGGCACCGTTTTTGCCGAACCGGCAGGCAAACGCGGAAGCCAAAGCGGCGGAAAGCGCCGGAGCGGTCAAAATCGATTTTACGAATCTTGAAAACCGCTTTGTCGATTTGCCCTTGCCGCAGCGCGATTATAATCGTTTGGCGGCGGGCAAAAACGGCAAATTGCTGCTCGTCGTCGACGAATGGACGGCCACGCCGGGCGATTTTAACGAACAGACGCAGACGCAGGCGGTTTATTCGTTCGATACGGCGAAACCGAACGGCTTGGAAAAAATCGTCACAGACATCGGCGCGGTCGATATCGCGGGCGACGGCAGCAAAATTTTGTACCGCAAAGGGCGCGATTATTTCCTGACGGGCGCGGAAACGGCGGTCAAAGAAGGCGAAGGCCGTCAGGATTTCTCCAGGATGGAAGTCAAGATCGACCCATCGAAAGAATGGCGGCAGATTTTTCACGAATCGGTGAGGATCATGCGCGATTGGTTTTATGACCCGAATCTGCACGGGCAAAACTTAACGTCGCTGGAAAATTATTACGCCGCGTATTTGCCGACCGTCACGCGGCGCGGCGATCTAAATTCGCTCATCGGACGAATGCTCGGCTCGGTTTCGGTCAGTCATTTCGGCGTCGGCGGCGGGGACGCGCCGCCGCCTGCGGGGCGCGGCGGCGGGATCGGCCTGCTTGGCGCGGATTACGCGATCGAAAACGGCCGCTACCGTTTTAAGAAAATCTATCGCTCGACTAATTACGCTTCCGCGAACGGTCGCTTTACCGCGCCGCTCGATGCGCTGGGCGTCGATGTCCGCGAAGGCGATTATCTGCTGGAAGTCGGCGGCGCGAAAGTTGACGCGGCGCGAAACATACTCTCGTATTTCGAGAACACCGCCGGCAAACCGACTAAAATCACCGTCAGCGCAGACCCGGACGGCAGCGGTGCGCGAAGCTTTACCGTTTACCCGGCAAACGGCGAAAATCGTCTGCGGCGCGCCAACTGGGCGGAAAGCAATCGACTCCTGGTTGAAAAACTCTCCGGCGGCCGGCTCGGCTATATTTTTATCGAAAATTACGACGGCGAAGGAATTACGAACGCCGTGCGCGGTTTAACGGCCAATACCGATAAAGCGGGCGTCATCATCGACCAGCGCTTTAACGGCGGCGGCATTACGCCGGATTACCTGATCGAATGGCTCAACCGCAAACCGCTCTACAATTATATGTTTCGCGGCGGCGAGGACATTCCGACGCCGGTCAATCCCGTGCCGCCGGTGAAGGTCATGATCGTCAACGAATGGAACGGCTCGGCGGCGGAGACCGGCGCGTTTATGTTCAAGCTCGCCAAGACCGGCCCGATCGTCGGCAAACGCACCAGCGGCGGCGGAATCGGGCCGTATTTTTTCACGCCGCGATTCGTTGACGGCGGCCGCGTCCAGATCCCGAACCGCGCGGCTTACAGCAGGGACGGCAAATCGTGGGGCATCGAAAATGCGGGCGTCGAGCCTGATTTCGATGTCGAAATAATGCCGCGGGATTTTATCGGCGGCAGGGATGCGCAGCTTGAAAAAGCGATCGAAGTGGCGCTCTCGCAAATCGCCAAAAATCCGTCCGTGCCTGCGCGGCGTCCGGTTTTTCCGGTTCATCCCGGCAAACAGGAAACTTCCGCTGCCGAAAATTCGATTTTGCCTGTTCCCGGCTCGGCTTTTCCCTGGCCGACGCCGAAACCCGAAGTCAAAGCGGTCACGAACGGCAGATTCGCCGAATTTTTGGGGAAATTCGAAACGCCGATGGGCGTCATAGCTTTCAGCCAGGAAGGCGAAAAATTAGTTGGTTTAGCCGGCGGCGAGCGCATCGAGCTGGTGCCGGACGGCGCGGCCAATGACCGTTTTATCGCGCCGACGGCCAGCGTGACCGTGACTTTCGAGCGCGATGCGGGCGGAAAAATCGTCGGCGCGGCGATTATCATTCCGAGCGGCCGAGAAATGAAGGGCAGGAAGATTAACTAAACGGCGAAAATTAGAACCAAAATGGATTGCAAGTCGGAAAGCTGCCCGAATTAGGCGTTTATGTTTGCTGGTATAATATTTTTCCGATGAACGAAATCAAATCACGCACGGCAAATTCGAAATACTGGCTGCTCGTCGCCGTTTTGCTGGCGGGCGGCGTGTTCATCAACTGGTTTCAGCAGCGCAGCGAACGGGAAGTCGCGCGCCGGCCGCTGGCGCAGCTGCCCGAAACTTTGGGCGGCTGGCGGCAGAAAGGCGACGCGATGCGTTTCGGCGAAGCGACCGAAAGCGTCCTTCGCGTTTCCGATTACACGCAGCGTTACTATTCGTCTTCCGAGGACGGCCGCATCGCGAATCTTTACGTCGGTTATTACGCTTCGCAGCGCACGGGCATCACTTATCACAGCCCGCAGAATTGTCTTCCGGGCGCGGGCTGGGTGATGCGCGAGCCGCAGACAATCGAAATCAAAACGCCCGGCGGAAAAACCTTCACGGCGAACCGCTACCGCGTCGAAAACGGGACGTTCGACGAGATAATGATTTACTGGTATGAGGGGCGCGGGCGCACCGAAGCGAGCGAATACCGCGATAAGGTCAACACGGTCTGGGACAGCGCGTTTCGCCGCCGGAGCGACGGAGCGATGGTTCGCGTCATGACCCCGGTCGCCGGCGACGAAGAATCGGCGACCCGCGCCGCCGTCGACCTTTCCGCCCGGCTTGCCGACACTTTAAGCGAATTCGTTCCCGAGTAAATCAGAGCGCCGGCAGCCTTAACGGCACTCTGATTTTTTAACATTTCTTAATCGAAACATCCTTTTGTAAATTCCGCGGCGTATGCTATTCTTTCGGCTGTACCTGTCTTAAGCTTCAGTCTAAAATTTGATTCCGTTTTGGGAAAGCCCTGCGTTTTCTGACGCCGAGGTCCGGCTTAAATTGTCGGAAACAGTAAATTTTTCTGAAATTTAGCGTTGATTGCGTTTTTTCTTCAATGCCGGTGCAAATCGGAAATAAATTGAAAATCAGCTTTTACCGGACGGTTTGCGAGAAGTTTGCCCCTTTTCGTAAAAGTCGCCAAAAAGTTTGACGGTCATTGCCCGACGGTTAAACCCGGCGAATCGAAGTGTCGGGAGAAGTGTCTTTTGAAGAAAATGATATTGAGAGAGTGCCAAATTTTTAAACCCGGATTCTACACACAAATCGCCCTCTGCGGTTTGCTCGTCCTTTTGGTTTCGTGCGGCGGGTCGAAAGACAAACATCTGGCGCGCGGCGAAGACTACTTACAAAAACGAAAATTTCAGGAAGCCGTCATGGAATTTCGCGCCGCGGCCGATATCGATAAGGATTCGGCGGCCGCGCACTGGGGATTGGCACGCGCTTTTGAAAATCTCGAACAATTTAACGAAGCGCTCGAAGAGCTGCGGAAAACCGTCGGCCTCGCGCCCGGCAACCTGGACGCGAAAACCAGGCTCGGCAATTATTACCTGCTCGTCACGCCGCCGATGATCGCGGAAACCGAAACGATTCTCGAAGAAGTTTTCGCGAAAGACGCTTCGTTTATCGAAGGTCATATCCTGAAAGCCTCGCTTTTGGCCGCGCAGAACAAACCCGAAAAAGAAGTTCTCGACGTGCTCGGTCAGGCCATCGCGCTCGATCCGAAGCGCACCGAATCCTATATTTCGCAGGCGCGCTACTTTATGAAGAACGAAAAGGCGGCGGAAGCCGAAAGCTCGCTTCAGAAAGGCATTTCGGTCAATCCGAACGCGGCGCTCGGGTTTGTCGAATACGGTCGATTTCTGGTTTACGCCGATCGCGCGGCGGAAGCCGAAGCGCAGTTCGGAAAAGCAGCCGCCGCCGAGCCGGGAAGTTTTGAAGCCCGCGAAGCCATCGCCGAATTTTACGTCGCGCAGAAAGCTTACGACAAAGCCGAAATTGCTTACAAAGATTTAGTGCGGATTCAGGAAAACAGCGCCGAAGCCCGCATCGAGCTGGCGAATTTCTACATGCAGGTCGGGCGCAAAGACGACGCGGTCGCTATTTTCAACGAGATTCTGAACGAAGCGCCCGAATACGTCCGCGCGCGTTACCGTTTGGGCGAAATCTATCTCGAACAAAAAGAAACCGCGCGCGTCACCGAACAAATCGAAGCGCTTTTGGCGATAAACGACAAGGACTCGGAAGCGCTTCTGCTTCGCGCGCGGCTCAATTTGCAGGACAACAGGGCGGAAGACGCGGTCAGGGATCTAGAGGAAATTTTGAAAAAACTGCCGAGCCATCGCAGCGCGCTCTTTTTTATGACCGAAGCCCGGCTCGCCATCGGGCAAACCGACCAGGCGCGCGCGTTTATCGGCGATTTGGAAAAATATCATCCGAATTATTTAAAAACGCGCCTTTTGAAAATTCAAGCGGCGTTTGCCGACAATAACGCGGAAAACGCGCGGCGGCTCTCGAACGAGCTTTATGAAGCGTCCCGCAGCATCATCGCCGATTCGGCGGCGATGTCGCGGGAAGTTGCGGAAATTCGTATCAGAGCGCTTTCGGCGCGCGGGTTGGCAAATCTCCAGCTCGGAAAGATCGCCGAGGCGAAAGCCGATTTGCAGGAAGTTTTGAAGGCCTCGCCGCGCTCGGCGGGCGCGATGGTCAATCTGGCGAAGGTTTTCATCGCCGAAAAGAATCTGTCGGAAGCCTTAAAGCTTTACGAAAACGCGCTCGCGGGCGACAGAAATTTCGACGCGCTGAGCGGCCTCATCGGCGTTTTGAATCGTCAGAAGCAATTCGCCGAGGCGCACGCCAAAACGGACGAGTTTTTGAGCAAAAACGCTGACCGCAAAGACGTTTCGGCGGCGCTGCATTATCTGAAATCGGACGTTTTCATCGCCGAGAAAAACTGGGCGGCGGCCGAAGCCGAGCTGAAAAAGGCGATGGAGCTGGACGAAAATTATCTGCCCGCGTATTCGACTTACGCTTCGCTTTTGATTCGGAAAAATCAGACTGACGCGGCCATCGAGCAATATAAGACGGCGGTCGAAAAGAAACCTTCCGCCGCGCTTTTCACGCTTATCGGAATGCTCGAAGAAGCGCGCGGGCAAGTTTCGGAAGCCGAGAAAAATTATCGCCGCGCGCTCGAAATCACGCCCGAGACGCCGATCGCGGCGAACAATCTGGCGTGGCTCATCGCCGACGGCGGACAGGGCAATCTGGATGAAGCGCTGCGGCTCGCGCAGTCGGCGGTCAACAAAAATTCGGCGGTCGCCGGCTATTACGATACGCTCGGCTGGATTTATTTCAAGAAGGGACTGTATTCGCCGGCCGTCGAGCAGTTAAAAAAAGCGGTAGCGCTCGACGATGCGGATGCCAGGCGCACCGGCGCGGCCCCCAATCCGGTGTATCGTCTGCGGCTCGGAACGGCCCTCGCTTCGACGGGCGACCGTTTTTCGGCGCGCAAAGAAGTCGAAACCTCGCTCGCCAACGAGCAGAGCCTCAGCCGGAAAGAAGCGGAAGACGCGAAAAGTTTGCTGGCAAGTTTTTAAAAAATACCTGACGGAGAGATTTGAAAATGTTTTTGTTATTTGACGTCACAAACCAGGGATTGATTTTGGGATACTTTCCCGAATCGCTCGGAGTATTGATTTTCGGCGTCGCGCTTGTTTTATTGACCGTCGCGCTGCGCGCGCTTTTGAAACGCGGCGCGAAAGGCCCGGACCGGGAAATGGAGCATCAGGCGAAATAAGTTTAACGGTGAATTTTAGAGCAAAAAGAAGATGAGCATTGAATTCAGACAAAGAACGGCGGGCGAGTTTATCAAGATGCTGAAACGGCGGAAATGGTTTATTTTTCTTCCCGTGATCACGATGACGGCGGCCATCGGTTATGTCGTCTATAAATTGCCGAGCGTTTACGAATCGAAAACTCTTTTGACGGTCAAGCCGCCGCAAATTTCCGATAAAGTCGTCGAGTCGCTGTCGGAGGAAGATTTGTCGCAGCGGCTGCAAACCATCAATCAGGAAGTTCTCTCGCGCTCCAGCCTGGAACCGATGATCACGAAATACGATCTTTTCGAATCGGAAAGAAATTCGGGCATGGACATGGCGCTGATCGTCGACAAGATGCGCAAAAACATCGTCGTCGAGCCCGAAAAAACCGACAACGAGAAGCTCGCCGCGTTTCGCATCAGCTACCGCGACCGCCGCCCGGACGCGACGCGCAACGTCACTTCGGAATTAGCCGCCAAATACGTCAACGCGCAGGTTCTCGCTTCGACGCAGAGCGCCGAAACGACGCGCGATTTTCTGCAGAAAGAACTCGACACGGCGAAAGGCGAGCTTAATCTGACCGAGCAGGAACGTCTTAAAGTAATGATGCAGAACGTCGAAACCCTGCCCGAATCTTCGCAGGGGCTGATCGCCCAGCTCGACGGGCTCCGCAAGCGCGAAGACAGCATCACGAAGGAAAAGGAAACCCTGAGCGCTGAAAAAGGGCGCTTGAACGACCAGATCGGCTCGAACAACCGCCAGATGCGCCTCATTGAAGATTACGGCGAAAAGGAAACGCAGGACGCGGCGCGCACGGCTTCGCAAATCGAAGACACGCCCGCCTACGCGCAGCTCGTCAACCGACGCGCCGAGCTTAAAGCGCAGCTCGACAAGCTTTTAAAGGTTTTCAAGGAAAAACATCCCGACGTCGAATCGAAGAAGGACGAAATCGGGCGGATCGACGAAGAGATCGAAAACTTAAGAAAAAATACCGACAAGCGCGTGCAGGTCGCGAGCCAGTCGAGCAGCCGGAAAGCCGAGCTGCAAAAGAAGAATCTCGAACTGGAAAATCAGCGGATTCAAAATCAAATCGGACAGATCGACCGGCAGATCCAGTACAAAGACCAGGAATTGCAGCAAAACGCCGGACAGATAGGCGTTCTGGAACAGAAGATCAACACGATCCCGAACGTCAAGGTCGCGCTCGAAGGCATCAATTCGCAGTATCAGTCGGCCAAGCAGAAATACGACGACCTTTCCAAAAAGATCAACGATGCCAGCTTGCAGGTCAACCGCGAATCGAACGCGCAGGGCGAAACTATCAGGGTGCAGGACCCGGCGAATCTGCCCGAATCGCCGGTCGCGCCGAAGCGTTTTCTGCTGACCGCCTTAGGCGCCGGCATCGGTCTGGCCATCGGCCTGTTTTTGGCGGCGCTTTTCGAGCTGCCGCGCGTGTTCAAAATTCAGAACATCGAAGACGCCAAACATTACACCGGGCTTCCCGTGCTGGCGTCGGTTCCGCCGCTGCTTTCGCACGACGAAAAAATCTGGCTGCGGCGCTCGCACTGGCTGCGCGTGATGGCCGGCCTGACGGTCGCGGTCGGCGCCATTCCGCTGATTGCCATGATCTTGCAGGCGACGAAGATTTTTGAACGATTGATCTCATAACGATTTTGGATTTTGGATTTTGGATTTTAATTTAATTTCAAATTTGAGATTTCAGATTTGAAATTCCTTCGGAGAAGGATTATGTATAAGGAATTTTTCGGATTGGAAGATACGCCGTTCACTTTAACGCCCGACCCGCGTTTTATCGTGTTCACGCCGAGCTATAACGAGGTTTTGGCGAGTCTTTACTACGGGCTCGAAAACGCCAAAGGCCTGATCGTGCTGACCGGCGAAGTCGGGACGGGAAAGACGACCGCGCTCAGATGGATTTTGCGCCGCCTCGATTCGAGCGTTCTGGCGGCGTACGTTTTCAATCCGCGTCTTTCGATCGACGAGTTTTATCATCACGTCACGCAGATGCTCAATATCAGGGACTGGTCGAACAAAGCCGAGCTTCTTCAGGTGATGGGCAAGGTTCTCGAAGAGCGGCACCGGCGCGGCCTGCGCACCGTTCTGATCATCGACGAAGCGCACGAATTGTCGGATTACGTTCTGGAAGAGATTCGCCTGCTGATGAATTTCGAATCGGACAACGCGAAGCATCTGCAAATCGTTCTGACCGGACAGCCCGAGCTGCGCGAAAAATTGAATCAGCCGAACCTGCGCCAGTTGAAACAGCGCGTCGCGCTGCGCTGCAAAATGCACGCGCTGCCGAGTGCCGACGAGGTCGAGCGCTATATTACCGAACGGCTTTTAATCGGCGGCTCGGACCAGCCGAATATTTTCACGCCCGGCGCGATCGATTTCATCTTTCAATGCTCGGAAGGAATTCCGCGCCAGATCAACAATCTCTGCGACAACGCGATGCTCGCGGCTTACGCGGCGGGCGAACAGATAATCGGCCGGCAGATCATCGAAGAAGTCGCCGACAATCTCGACCTTTTGCCGCGCAAAGACGCGCTGCTGGCAAGCGACAAAGCGGTCGAAGCGGCCGGCGCGGCGCGGATTTTGAACTCCGAAGCGCGCGAGGAACTGTGGAATAACCAGGCGCGCGCCGAAAAGCCGAAACCGATGTTCAAAACCGAAAAGCCGGGCACTAATGGCAGCTCGACCGGCAACGAAAAGTTAAATACCGATTCAACCGCCAAAAAATCGCCGTTCGACGATTTGGACGACGACATAAGCCTGGAAATCCAAGAAGTCGGCGGGTTCTACTAAAGTCTCAAGTCCCAGGTCTCAATTCCCAAGTAAATTACATCAACTTGGGACTTGAGACCTGGGACTTGAGACTAAAAATGCGGAGCATTTTTTATGAGTATCCTTAGAGCATTACAAAAAAAGCAGGTTGAGCAAACAAACAGCGAAGCGCAAGAGCCGAAAGGAACGGTCGTCCCATTTGACCGTAGCGAGCGAAAAACTGCCGGACGCGTCAATACGCCGCCGGAAATGTTTGCCGACAGGGATTTTAAAATCGGAACCCCGAGCTTGGCGTTCAATGGGCAGTCAGATTCTTCGGTCGGGACGGCACTCCTTGACTCTTTATCTGAAATTACTGCCGGGGCAACTTTGAACGCCGCGGGCGCGACGCGCATCGCCGAAAAACGTCTGCCGGAATTTACCGCGTGGACGATCGAAGCGGAGCGCGTCGAGCCTCGACTTGTGGCGATAACTCAGCCGCATTCGAATTACTGCGAAGAATACCGCAATCTCCGAACACAGATCCTGCACCGCAGCCAGCGCCAGAAATTACAGTCGATCGTCGTTGCGAGCATCAACCCGAGCGAGGGCAAAACAATTACCGCGCTCAATCTTTCATGGCTCCTGGCGCAGACCGACGGCGTGAAATGCCTGATTATCGACAGCGATTTGCGGATGCCGTCTCTGACCGATTACCTCGGTATCGAAACCGACAAAGGCCTTTCCGACATTCTCGCCGGCCGCACCAACCTGCATGATTCGGTCATTAAGCTGGAGCCCGCCGGACTGCACATCCTGCCCGGCGGCGAAGCTCGAAGCGACGTGGCCGAGCTTATTTCCGGACCGAAATTCAAGGAAATCCTGCGTCAGGCGCGCGATATGTTCGATTACGTGATTATCGACGCGCCGCCGCTCGGGATTTTTACGGACGCGAATATTTTGATAAATCACGCCGACGGCGCGATGCTCGTCGTGCGCGCCGGACGCACGAAATACAGCGCGGTCGACCGCATTCTCGAAACGCTGCCGCGCGATAGAATGATGGGCGTCGTGCTCAATCATTCCGAAGACGTGCTGGACGAAACTCAGTACGGGTACTACAAGAAAAACTAGAAGGGGAGAGAAGGAGAGAAGGAGAAATGATTTTCAGTTTCCGCAACAACTTAGGCTTACTGGAGAAAAATCTCCTCATCTCCTCATCTCCTCATCTCCTCATCTTTGCTTTTCTCCTCTTCTTCAAAAAGAGATGAACTCGAACCGCTTCAGCCTCCGAACGATAGGATTACTGCTCGCCGATGCCGCGATAATTTACGGCGGCATCATTCTGGCGCTGTATCTGCGTTTGGGTTTTGAGGGCTCGCGCTATCAGTTAAACGAAAATAACGCCTGGCTGAAGATCCTTCTCGCGACGTCGGTTTGCGCGCTGATTCTTTATTTTTACGACCTTTACGATTATACGGTGATGACCAACCGGCGCGAGCTGATGCTGCGGCTCGTGCAGGCGCTCGGCATCGCGTGGGCGCTGCTCGCGCTGGTCTTTTATTTTGCGCCGCCGCTTTTGATCGGACGCGGCGTTTCGGTTATCTCCGTGCCGCTCGTGCTCGTTTTGCTGCTCGGCTGGCGCATCCTGATTCACTACCTGACGGGACATCCCGAAATCGGCGAAAAAATTCTGGTCGTCGGAACCGGGCAGGCCGCCCGCGATACCGTCGACGCCGTTTCCGAACGCCGCGACGCGGGTTATCGAATCGTCGGTTTCGTCACCGAAAACGGCATCAGGCCGAACACGAAGATCGGCGAGACGACCGTCATCGGCACGACCGCAGAGCTCGACCGTATCGTTCGCAAAGAAAAAGTTGACCGCATCGTGATTGCCGTGCGCGAACGGCGCGGAACCTTTCCGACCGAAGCGCTTTTGAAAATGAGCCTCGCGGGCAACGTCAATATCGAGGAATGCACGTCGTTTTTCGAGCGCGTCACCGGGCAGGTCCACGTCGATATGCTGCGGCCGTCGTGGCTGATTTTTGCCGGTCGCCCGAAAGACACGCGCCTGAAATCGGTTCTTCGCGAAACGGTTCACCGCGGGCTGGCCTTGATCGGGCTGATTCTGTCCCTGCCGATCGCGGTTTTGACCGCCGTTTTAATCAAGCTCGAATCGAAAGGCGCGGTTTTTTACCGGCAGGGACGCGTCGGCAAAAACGGCAAAATCATAAAAGTCATCAAATTTCGCTCGATGCGTTCCGACGCGGAAAAAGACGGCACGCCCGTCTGGGCGACCGCCGACGACGACCGCGTGACGCGGGTCGGGCGCATTATCCGTAAAATTCGCGTCGATGAAATTCCGCAGTTCTGGAACATTATCAAGGGCGAAATGAGCTTTGTCGGCCCGCGTCCCGAACGCCCGCATTTCGTCGCGCAGCTGGCCGAAGAGATTCCGTTTTACGACCATCGCCATCTGGTCGCGCCCGGACTGACCGGCTGGGCGCAGATAAAGTACCCGTACGGCGCATCCGTCGCCGACGCTCGGCAAAAGCTGCAATACGATCTGTATTACATCAAAAATCAGAGTCTCGCACTCGATTTGATAATCGTTTTTGAAACGGTGAAGACGGTTCTGTTCGGCAAAGGCGCACGCTGAGGGAAGAGGCGAAGGGGAGATTTTTTATATAAATATTGGATAAAGTCTTTTAATAAGTGTTTTTATTTGACGGAGATAAGAAAGATGAAAGCGGTGAAAATTTTGCAGAAATTTAGTTTGAGTCTGGCGTTTTGTTTGATTTTCGCGTCCGGCGCGTCAGCGCAGACCGAGAATCCGCGAACCCGCGAGCCTGTTGCGCCCGCCGAAACGAAAACCGATTCGAACGAAGCCAAAACGAACTCGACCGAAACTCCCAAAACCGAATTCGTAACAACGCCGCCGCCGCCAATCGTTGACGATAAAACGCAGGACGCGAAAAACGAGGAATCCGAAAATATTCTGCCCTATTACAACAATTATCTGAAGGAATACCGGCTCGGGCCGAACGACGTCATCACGGTCGAAGTTTTCGGCCAATGTCCGGATTACTGCAAGACCGGCATCACCGTTCCGCCGACGGCGCGGATTTCATATCCTTTGATTCGCGAAGGCGTGCTGGTCGGCGGCAAAACCGTCGAACAGATCGCGGACGAGATTACCAAAAAGCTCGACGAATACATTATCGAGCCGAAAGTTACGGTCACGCTCGACAGGGCGATGTCGGTACGTTACAGCGTGCTCGGTAAAGTCGCCGCGCCGGGCGTCCGCATCATGGACAGAAAAGTCAGTCTTTACGAAGCGATTATCGAATCCGGCGGCATTACGAAAGACGGCGATAAAAAGCGCGTCACGCTCTACCGCTTCGACCCGCAGGGCCGGCTCAAACCGCAAATCGTCAATCTGCAGGACATCGAGCGCGGGCGCGGCGAGATGATTTATCTCAATCCGGGCGATCAGGTTTTCGTGCCCGACAGAGGTTTCCGGCTGAACGTCAACACGGTTTTCGATATTCTGTCGAAGGCCAGCATCGTCCGGCTTCTTTTCGGAAGCCCCTTTTAGGAATTTGGGATTTGGGATTTGAGATTTGAGATTTTTCAATCGTCGAAACTCAAATCTTTTCTTAATCAAATGACTTTGCTCAAGAAAATTCCAATCGTTCTGCTTTGTTTCGTTTGCTTTCAGACCGCCAGCGCCGACTGGGTAAAGCAAAACGCGAACACGCTCGCCTGGCTGCACGATATCTATTTTTTCGATGAAAGTCGAGGGGTTATCGCCGGCAGCGGCGGAACTTTTCTCGAAACCCGAGACGGCGGGCGAAGCTGGACGAAGCGCAAAAAATTCACCGAAGACAAAATCCTCCAGATCTATTTTTCCGACGATTACGCGGGCTGGCTGTTATGCGAGCGCGACCGGTTCAAGCGCGGCGGAAATGCCGTTTCGTACCTTTTGAAAACGACCGACGGCGGCGAAAATTGGGAACGCGTCGAGTTCAGGGACGCCCCGCGCGCGCGCATCACAAAAATCTTCTTTAATCAAAAAAGCAAAGGCTTCGCGATCGGCGAAGGCGGCGCGGTTTTCGAGCTGAAGACGGACGGAAGCTGGGAAAAATCGCCCTCGCCGATTCGTTACTTACTGCTCGACGGCGCTTTTTTCGACGACACGGGCGGCGTCATCGTCGGCGCGGGCGGCCGCGCTTACTTTACCGAGAACGACGGCCTCAGCTGGATTCAGGCAAATGTCTTCGGCAAAGGCGCGGGCAAATTAAACTCGGTCTTTTTTGCCGACCGGAAAAACGGCTGGGCGGTCGGCGGCGAGGGGCGAATCTTTCAAACCGCGAGCGGCGGAAAAACGTGGCGCGAACAAAATTCAGGGATGACGAAAGATTTGTTTGACGTGTTTTTCAGAAATACGACGGAAGGCTGGGCGGTCGGCGACGAGGGCGTGATTCTCCACACAAACACCGGCGGAAATGTCTGGGTCGTGGAAGAAACAGCCGTCAAACACAAGCTCGAAAAGGTCGTATTTGCCGGCAAAAAAGGTTTCGCGGTCGGTTTCGGCGGAACGATTCTGACTTACGGCGAAAACGGCTCTAAAAATCAATCGGCCCTCAAACCGGTTCTGCAAGGACGAAATTAAAACTGTAATTAGCGCAGAAAACCTCGGCTTAGTAATGATTTTTAACCCGCGATTTGAAAACAAAAGGTTTCATTTCATCAATTTGCCGCGCTCACTTGACAGCCCAGACGGAATTTCGATAGGATAACAATTCGCTGTTTGGTAACAGACAGCGGTTTTTTTGACAAAAAACGGGCATGTACGTCAATTGGTAGACAGCCTCCCTTACAAGGAGGAAGTTAGGGGTTCGAGTCCCTTCGTGCCCACCAAATTCGATTTCGGATTTGGGATTGCTGATTGCGGATTGAAATAAATCCGAAATCAGAAATCCGCAATCCCGAATCGGCATTGCGGAGTCGTAGTTCAGTTGGTTAGAACGCCAGCCTGTCACGTTGGAGGTCGCGGGTTCGAGTCCCGTCGGCTCCGCCATTAACATCTTATTTATCAGTAGTTTGAAAGTCGTCCGTTTGGGCGACTTTTTCGTTTTCGGGGGGGTAGCCGTTTTTGTAGCCAAACCTCCAGTTCGTCCGCCAGTTTACCCGCGATAAGTTCGGTCGGTTGTTGCGTGAATTCCAGCGAGAGATGCTTGTAACGCTCTAGTTCTTCGCTCCTATGTCAGGTCATTTCCGTGATAATCGCGTTTGGTACTTTTTCGATGAAAAGCATCGTCGCAAAGTGACGCGAATCGTGAATTCGGAAATACTCAATCTAGGCTAAATCTCAAATTCGTCTAGAATGCTTACCAATATTCCACCATTATTTTATTTATTATCAGTAGGTTCCGAGCCGTCGTTTCGACAGCTTTTTCGTTTGCCGAGGACGAGGGCAGTATTGTGCACATTTTTCCACCTTCTCGCTAAAGTATCGCCGTAGTTTCTGAGAGGTTTTGAAGTCATAAATCGGTAGAAACCGCTAAACCGTTAACCTTAGTTTTTTAGTGAAAGCCGGCAATGTCCAAAAACTCCTGCTATCATTTTGGACGCCGGCATCTACTGATATTTTCGACCAAGTTTTTAGAGTGCCCGAAAACTACTCTTATTTGACACAAAATGAATTGAATTGCTTTAAGCGAGTGTCGCTGTCGCATTAGTTTCATGGTTCTTGCGCAGCTTGGCGATGTCGCGCTGCGGCGGTGCGCCGAAAATCTTTTTGTATTCGCGGCTAAAGTAAGAGGGGTCGTCGTAGCCGACGCGAGAACTGGCGCTCGCCACATCCATCGCCTCGCCGATCATCAGGCGGCGGGCTTCCTGCAGACGAATTTGTTTCTGAAACTGCAAAGGACTCATTGCCGTCACTGATTTGAAATGATGGTGAAAGCCCGACACGCTCATTCCGAGGTCGCGTGCGAGATTTTCAATGACTAGCGGCTGGTCGATTTTTTCGCGAAGCTGTTTGATCGCTCTGGCTATGCGGCGCGTGTCCCCCTCCGAAAATATCAGATGGCTGAGGCGCGCCCCTTGCTCTCCTTTTAGAAGCCGGTAGATTATCTCTCGAATGATAAGCGGCGCCAGAAACTTGATCTCAACCGGCGTATCGAGCAGTCTCGCCAGTTTGACGATTGCATCGAGCAAATCGGCGTCTATTGGGCTGACGTCCATCGCTTTGACGCTCGCGCCGCCCTTTTTCGTTTCTAGCCCTGATTCCATCATCACCGAAGCAACGACTGTCGGATCGAGGTTTATCCGAAAACTCAAATAAGGCTCTTCAAGGGACGCTTCGACAACATGACTAACAATCGGTAAATCGACCGACGAGATTAAATAATGTCCGGGGTCGTAGCGAAAAGCGTCCTCGCCCAAAAGCACGTCTTTGCTGCCCTGCGCGATAACGCAAAAGGCGGGCTTAAAAACGGAATGCACCCGTTCGGTCGGTTTGGACGAACGCCCGAGAATAACTCCGGGATAAACCTCCAGCAAACCGTCTTCGGGCAGAACGCGGCTCATCCGCTCGACGAGTTCCTCTCTATTAATTTTCGCCCTCTGTTTTTCAAACTCTGTTTCTCTCTGGTTCATAAAATTCATATTAGTCTCTTCAATTTCTATTAGTCACGCCATAAGCAGAGATTTTGCAGAATTGTCCGGATATTTGCCAGTATCCTCCTAACATTCATTGCTTCCGAGTCCATATAATCTAACTTAAACAGTGAGATATAAAAAAGGTTTCCTGCTGAAACCGGATAGATATTTGGAGAAATTTGACAGTTTTTGATTTTTTGATTTAGGAAACGAAAAGAGAAATATTTTTATTGTGGAGAATTTAATTATGAAAAACGTAAAAGCTTATTCCGCCGCGAGCGCGACCGCGCCTTTGGCTTCCGATACGATTCAGCGTCGCGAGCCGACCGAAACGGACGTCTCGATCGAGATTCTTTTCTGCGGCATCTGTCACTCGGATCTGCACACGGCGCGCAACGAATGGGGCGGAACTGTTTATCCGGTCGTTCCCGGTCACGAGATCGTCGGGCGCGTTGCCGCCGTTGGTTCGGCTGTCGGCAAATTCAAAGAGGGCGATTTAGTCGGCGTCGGCTGCATGGTCGATTCCGACCGCACTTGTCCGAATTGCCGGGAAGGACTCGAACAATTTTGTCCAAATGGAACTCTGACTTATGGCTCGCCCGACAAACACACGGGCGGCGTGACTTACGGCGGTTATTCCGAAAGCATCGTCGTGGACGAACGATTCGTTTTGCGCGTGCCGGAAAATCTGGATTTGGCGGGCGTCGCGCCGCTGCTCTGCGCCGGGATTACGACTTATTCGCCGCTTAAACATTGGAACGTCGGTCCGGGCAAAAAGGTCGGGGTCGTAGGCTTAGGCGGACTTGGACATATGGCGGTCAAATTCGCGCACGCTTTCGGAGCACACGTTGTGGTTTTTACGACCTCGCCGAACAAGAAAGAAGACGCGCTCCGGCTCGGTGCGAACGAAGTGATCGTCTCGACTAACCCGGACGAGATGCAGAAGCACGCGGGCAGCTTCGACTTTATTCTCGACGCCGTTTCCGCCGATCACGACATTAACGCCTACATCAATCTGCTGACACGGGACGGCAATCTGACGCTGGTCGGCGCGCCGGAGAAACCGCTTGAGGTTGCCGCCTTCCCATTATTGATGGGTCGCCGAAGCTTGTCAGGGTCACCCATCGGCGGGCTGCCGGAAACACAGGAAATGCTCGATTTTTGCGGCGAACGCAACATTACAGCCGACGTCGAAGTGATTCCCGTCCAGAAAATCAATGAAGCCTATGAACGGATGCTCAAATCGAACGTGAAATACCGCTTTTCGATCGATATGTCTTCGCTCAAATCAGAGTAGCTAAGGCAGAAAGACAGGGAAAATGAAGAAAATGAACACAATGAAATTTCAATTAGCGATAGCTTTTATCGTCGCTCTAATGGGCTTATCGAGCAATATGAACGCACAAACGGATACGAATAAAAATCAATCTCTAAACGCAAAACAAAAAAGAATCGTCACCATTTCCTCCTTAACGGCGGCGGGTGATTTAGAGAATCTGCAAAAAGCATTGAACGGCGGTCTGGATTCCGGGCTGACCGTTAATGAAATCAAGGAAGTTCTCGTTCAGATGTATGCGTATGCCGGTTTTCCGCGAAGCCTCAACGGCATCAGCACCTTTATGAAGGTTGTCGAAGAGCGCAGGAAAAAAGGCATCAACGATATTGAGGGAAAAGCGGCAACGCCAATTGCCGGCGGCGACAAATACGAGCGCGGCAGAAAGACTTTGGAAACGCTCACCGGGCAGCCGCAATTGAAACCAGCTCCAGGCTTCGGTGAATTTTCGCCGCAAATCGACCGCTTTTTGAAAGAACATCTGTTCGCCGATATTTTCGACAGCGATATTTTAACTTACCAAGAGCGCGAATTCGCTACGATTTCGGCGCTCGCCGCGATGCCGGGCGCCCTGCCGCAACTGGAATCGCATATTGGAATGGGAATGAATATCGGGCTGACGGAAAACCAGTTAAGTGAAGTTTTCGCATTGATTGAAAAAAATATCAGCCGCCAGCAGGCTGAAACAGCCCGTAAATCGCTGGCGAAGGTGACGGCTGCCAGACAAAAGAAATAAATAAAAGTATGAGAAAAATTTTTGTTTCGTTTTTAGTTCTAATAACAATGATGGTCGCCTGCAACGCAGTTTCGGCGCAGCAAAAAGATATGTTGGTTCGCATTTCAGAGATCGAGATTCTTCCCGAATCTCTCGAAGAGTACAAAGCTATTTTGATGGAAGAAGCGGCGGCTTCCGTCAAGTTGGAGCCGGGCGTTATTGCAATTTTTCCGATGTTTGAAAAGGAAAATCCGACGCAAGTGAGAATTTTAGAAATTTACGCGAGCCGCGAAGATTACGAATCACATCTCAAAACGCCGCATTTTCAAAAATACAAAACCACGACGCTGAAAATGGTCAAGGCCTTGAGGCTCGTCGATATGAACGCGCTCGACGCGGAAACGATGACGAAAATTTTTAAGAAGGTGAAGAAAAGAAAAAAATGAGTGCAGAAAGTAAACAATTCACGGCAGACGAATTAAAAAGAATCGACGAAGCGGACGATTTGAAAATATCTCCGTTTCGCGAAGATGGCGAAACTTACGGCACGCCGACCTGGATTTGGGCGGTTGTCGTGGACGGCGATTTATATGTGAGGGCTTACAACGGTCAGGATTCACGCTGGTATCAATCGGCAATCAAACAAAAAGCCGGGCGGATTCACGCCGCCGGAATGGTCAAGGAAGTCGATTTTGAGTCGGTCGAAGGCGACATCAACGCCAAGATTGACGAAGCCTATCAAAGAAAATACAGCGACAGCCCTTATTTGCCGCCGATGATCGGAAATCGCGCCAAGTCAGCAACGGTCAAAATTATTTCAAGGTAATTATGAAAAAAGGATTCGAGGCAGAAGAAATCAAACAAATATCGAGAAGAAATCTTATTCAGCAACAAGCTCTAGTATGAAATTGAAAATTACAGTTGGCGACAAAGTTTTAACGGCTACTTTGTATAATAACGCCACGACACGAGAATTGATTTCCAGACTGCCGTTAACGCTCCCGATGAAAGACCTTTACAAGCGAGAAGTGGTTTATAACTTTCCCGAAGCTCTTCCGGCAAACGAAGAAAAGCGGGGCGCTTATGAAGTCGGCGACATCAGTTACTGGTCGCCCTGGAAAAGCTTTGTCATTTTTTACAAACAAAACGGCGAAATCATCAATTTGCAGAAAATCGGACATATCGATTCCGGCGTTGAGATTTTTGAAACCACCGGCGACGCAGAAGTTAAATTTGAATTACTGAAGTAATGGAAAAGACAGACGCAGGAAATAAAAAAATGAGAAAAATAACAATCGGATTAATGCTTTGCGTGGCGGCGCTTTACGATCGTTTCGCGAACTGATCAGCAATCAACAAATACGGAGAAAACAAAATGGGAAAGATAATTTGGATCGTCGTTGCATTCTTAGCGGGTGCATTTTTACCGCTCCAGGGCGGATTTAATGCGCTGCTCGGCAAAGAGTTAAAAAATCCGATGTACGCTTCCCTGTTCTCCTTTATTATCGGGACTCTGCTGATAGCTCTATATATTGTCGTGACCGGGCACAATCTTTTTCCTGGGAAGGCGTGAGAAGCGTTCCGCGGTACGGGTGGCTCGGCGGGTTGTTCGGCGCTTATTGTTTGACCGCGATCATACTCGCTTTACCGAACTTAGGACCGGGGCTGACGTTTGGTCTGTTGATCGCAGGGCAAATGATTATTTCCGTCGTGCTGGAACACTTCAACATACTCGTCGCCGAACCGCATCCGATCAGCTTGTTAAGAGTATTGGGAGTGTTATTCGTAGTCGGAGCGGGTGTTTTAATAAAGCAAAAGGTACCACTATTAGAAATATGGCAAGAATATTTATCACAGGCTCGGCGGATGGTCTCGGGCTGCTGGCGGCAAAGGCATTGATCGCCGAGGGGCACGAAGTCGTGCTTCACGCGCGTAATGAAAAAAGAGGCAGGGAGGCATTGGATCAGGCGCCCGGCGCGGAAACAGTCGTCATAGCCGACCTTTCGAGTATCGAAGAAACGAAACAGTTGGCTTCAAAAGTCAATGCTTTAGGGACGTTCGATGCGGTAATCCACAATGCCGGCGTTTATTATTCTCCGGCAAAAGAGCTTTTCGCCGTCAACACGTTAGCGCCTTACATTCTAACCTGTCTGATAAAAAAGCCGGGGCGTTTGATCTACCTGAGTTCGGATATGCACGAAGGCGGCAGCTCCAAACTGGAAAGCTTTAAGACTAACATCGATCGTATTACTTACTCCGATACGAAGCTGCATGTGCTGATGCTTTGCAAAGCGGTCGCGCGGCTTTGGTCGGACGTTTACGCCAATGCGCTTAATCCCGGCTGGGTGCCGACAAAAATGGGCGGCACAGGCGCGCCCGACAGTTTTGAAAGCGGGTATCGAACCCAGGTGCGGCTTGCCGTGAGCAATGATGAGAAGGTGAAAGTGAGCGGTCGATATTTTTACCATCAAAAAGAAACGCGTTCTAATCCTGAAGCCGACGATGTGCCGCTGCAGGAAAGATTTTTAAGCTTGTGCCGGGAGATTACAGGGGTTTCCTTTCCCGAATCACCGGAAGAGCGGGAAATAAAGAAATGAGAAAAATAATATTTGGGTTGGCAGCATCGGCGGCAATTTTTTCGTTCGCCGCGTGCAGCAAACAGCAAACGGCTAATATGGAGAAAACAAAAATGGAACAGACAGGAAATAAAAACGAAAACGGCATCTTTCCGAAGGGCGACAATGCTCCGGCGGATTGGTTTACGGGAACGGTTTTTTTGCAGCCGCTCGCCCCGAAAATCGAAAGCAATAATTATTCAATCGGCAGCGTCACTTTCGAGCCGGGTGCGAGAAGCCACTGGCACACGCATCCGGCGGGGCAGACCCTGATCGTCATTAACGGCAAGGGGCTTTATCAGGAAAAAGGCAAGCCCGTCAGAACGATCAGCAAAGGCGAAACGATCGTCTGCAATCCCGACGTCGAGCACTGGCACGGAGCCTCGCCCGAAAGCGGGATGACGCACATCGCCATCACTAACGATACCGGCAACGGCGGCGTGGTCTGGCTCAAGCCGGTGACGGACGAAGAATATAACGCCGGCGGAAAATAATCGTCAACAAGTTTTCGCGGTAAAAGGATTTATTTCACCGCGAAAGCCTTCAGTTATGACTGACAATTCTCAAAATTTAATTGCTTCCGGTGAAGATTTATCACTTCCTTCAGCGGCGAAAGAAACTTCTATTATCTTCAAACTACTCCCGATCATCGGCGTGGTTTTCATCGCTTATCTGATAATCGGTTTGGCGATGTCGGTTCTGCCGCTGCACGTTCACGAGCGTCTTGGCTTCAGCACGTTTGTGGTCGGAGTGGTGGCGGGAATTCAATTTGTGGCGGCGCTTTTCTCGCGTCCCTGGGCTGGGATTTTTGCAGATAAACAAGGCGCGAAACGCGCCGTCGTCTGCGGACTGATCGTGGCGATTGTTTCGGGCGCGCTTTATCTGGTTTCGCTCCAATTTACAGCGAATCCGTTAACATCGCTTTTTATTTTATTAGCGGGCAGAATCGCGCTCGGCGTGGCTGAGAGCTTCATCATTACCGGCGCGCTCAGTTGGGGACTGGTTCGCGCAGGCGGGGAGAATACCGGCAAAGTAATGTCGTGGATCGGAACCGCGCTTTATGCCGCCTACGCGGTCGGCGCGCCGGTGGGAACATGGGCGTATGCCAGAGGCGGTTTTACGACGATCGCTTTCGCGGCAGCGATCATTCCGCTGGTGGCTCTGCTTTTCGTCGCGCCGCTTCGCGCTGCATCTCCAACATCATCCTCCGCGCGCCCCTCGCTCAAAAAAGTTATCGGCGCGATCTGGATGCCCGGACTCGGGCTTGCCGTGAGCGGCGTCGGCTTCGGCGCGATTACGACTTTTATCGTGCTGCTTTTTGTCCAAAACAACTGGGAAAACGCGTGGCTCGCGCTCACTCTTTTAAGCGTCGCTTTTATTGTCGGGCGAATTTTCTTCGGACATTTGCCGGACAGAAACGGAGCGAAAGCCGCTCTCATTTGTATTTTGATCGAGGCGGCAGGATTGGCGCTGATCTGGCTCGCACCGTCGGGACTTTTTGCACTCATCGGCGTCACGCTCGTCGGGTCGGGGTACTCGCTCGTTTATCCGGGGTTCGGAGTCGAAGCTCTTCGTCGTACGCCGCCGGAAAATCGCGGGCTGGCAATGGGAGCTTATACGGCATTTCTCGACGTATCTTTAGGATTCGCCAGCCCCGCTCTCGGTTTAATTGCCAACGGTGCAGGACTGAATGCAGTATTTTTAGTCAGCACATTTGTTGTGCTGGGTTCCGCCTTAATTGCTCTGAGGCTTTTATTATCATCGAAAGCAGAAACAATTTCTGTGAACTAAATTCAAAAATTCGTATAAAGCAGGTATCCGAAAACTAGAGTTTTCGGATACCCATTAATAAGTTCTTAAAAGCCTTATAAAATCATATTCTTTAAAGTCTAAACTTTAGAAGCTGTTTGAAAACTCAAAAAGGTTTCAGCCGACGAAGCATTAATCTAATCATCGCGATCTGAATAATTGTTTCGCTCGTCTTTGTAAATCGCTCATAGTCTTTCGACAAACGGCGATGATTATTGAGCCACGCAAAGGTTCGCTCAACAATCCAGCGTTTCGGCAGCACGACAAATCCTCTGACATCATCCGATCTTAAAACGACCTCTAAACAGTAACGAAATCTGGCTTTGACCCACTCGATGACCGCTCCCCGATAACCGCCATCAACCCAAATCTTGCGCAACTTCTTGCGCTGAATGCCAAATGTTCGCAGTAAGTTCTTGAGTCCGTCACGATCCTGAACATCGGCGGTCGTCACGACCATTACGATTATTAAGCCAAGCGTATCAACCAGAAGGTGCCGCTTTCGACCTTGCACCTTTTTGCCGGCATCAAAGCCGCGTGATGATGGAACGCTCGTCGTTTTGACACTTTGCGAGTCGAGCGCACCCGCCGAAGGATGTTTATGGCGTCCTTTTTTCTGTCGCAATCGGCTGCGTAAAGTTTCGTGCATCCGATACCACAAGCCGCTCTTTTGCCAACCGGCGAAATAATAGTAAACCGTTTGCCATTTCCCGTATTCAAGCGGCAGAAAGCGCCATTGACAGCCTGTGAAAACCAGATACAAAATGCCGTTCACGATTTGCCGAAATTCAACCGAGCGTGGTCTGCCCGTCGCTTTAGGCAATGGAAACAGTTCTTTGATATGATTCCACTGACTATCAGTTAAATCAGTTGGATATGTTTTGTTCACAACTAATTTATTCAAACTGACAAATTGATAGTCAATTCACCCTTTATTTTGAGTTTTCAAACAGCTTCTTAGAAGATTTTGGGACATATTGTCGTTTAAGAAAGTGCGGTTTCTCGGTTATAAAATATTTCTCTCTTTATGTCCCATCCTTCGTCATAAATAAAAGCAACTAGGTTAGTGCTTAGTTGCTTTTTTATGTAATTGCCGAAAGAAACTGGTGTATAGGAAAAATCTGGAGTCAAATTTTGCTTTTAACGCTTAATATCATGCGAATTTTCTTCGGCTTCGACATTAACAGTATTATCAGTTGAGCGTGAGCCTTCTCCAATAACGGCTTTTTCGATTTCTAAGTCTAAAGGCGGTGGCTTTTTCACTTTCCGGGGTCGGAGACGGAAATTGGGCACATTTTTTTTCAATTCCTCGACTAATTTACCGGTAATAATCTACTATGATCTTAAAACTTGGCTGCTTTGTGGGCTGAGCCGTATGGCGAAGATTATGGAACGATTCCCGCTGCGGCTTTTGAATGCCGGTTAATGTTGCAGTCCGATTCGTTTGATGAGGTCGGCAAAACGCGGGTCTTGGCGAAGCCTGTCGTATTCATAGCCGACACCGATGAACCGCAGCTGCAAATCCTTTTCCAGATACGCTTTTTCGAGGGCTTCCAGTGCCTTGTCATTGTCCTTGAGGGCGACGTAAATAATCGCCATCGTCGCCGGCGAAACATAACCTTTCATAAATTCAAGTTTGTTCAGGATCGTGCGGGCTTCTGCTTGTTTTTCAGGTATTTTGGCGTAGCTGGCGGCCAAAAAAACCAGCGGAAGACTGTATTTTTCATCTCCGCCGACGAGTTCGACCGCATTTTTGAAGTGGGCCGCGGCTTCCTTGTCCAAACCTTTTCCGCCGTAGGCATAGCCCAGGCTAAAATCCTCGACCTTTATGTTTTGGTCAATCGCCTGCGCTTTTTGAAATTCTCCGAGCGATTCGTCAAACCGTTTCGCCCACGCCAGAATGATTCCTCTGGTCGTTAATAATTGACGCAGATTTATCGGATCACGCTCTTTGAGCTGCTCAAGCTGGGCGAGCGCTTCATCGTGCCGCCCCATCACCGAAAGAAAAAATGCGTAGTTGTTACGGGCGAAATCCAAATTGGGGTTTAGTTCGATCGCTTGTTTGTATTCCTGTTCGGCGGTTTGCCAGTCAAAATCGAATTCTTTCAGCGTCGCCAGCATCACCTGTATTTTAGCCAGATTCGGATCGATCGCCAGGGCTTTTTCCGTTTCCTCCCTGACCTTCGGCATTAATTGTTTCGGGTTTCCGCTCGCATTTGCCTGATTCCAGTAAATCCAGGCTATTTCGATGTGCGCTTCGGCAAAATTCGGATCGAGTTCGACGGCCTTTTGGAAATACTCAAGCGATTTTCCCAGAACATTTTCGGGTCCGTTCAGTTCGACCAGCCCATTCAAATAATATCGAAACGCTTCCGTGTTTTCCGTGCCGCCCGCGGCAATTCGTTTTGATTGAACATCAGTCAATTTCAGATTTAACTGGTCGGCAATAGCTTGCGGGATCTCATTTTGAATCTTCAGCAAATCCTTGGCTTTGCGCTGATATTGTCCGCCTAAAAGATGTCTGTTTTCAGCCGTGTCGACAATTTCAAATTTTATGACCAAATCATCGCCGATCTGCATCGTGCTGCCGGTGAGAATCGCACGAACACCTAATTTTGAAGCGATGACCTGTAAATCTTCCGTCGAGTCGCGGAACTTAAAACTTGAATTTTTTGAGATTACTTTGAGCTGCGGTAAAGCGGAAAGTCGATCCATCAGATTTTCGCTGAGCCCGTCCGAAAGATAGGCCAAATCTTTATCCTGACTTAGATTCAAAAACGGCAAAACGGCGATCGAATCGATTTTTTCGGATTTGGATTTTGCCATAAAGAAATAATAAAAAGCGGATGCGAACAGCGAAACAATCAACAAGCCGGCGATTATCGGGAAAACTTTATGCGTCTTGCCCTGTTTGGAAATATCTTCGACGCTCGAAGCCGACCGGGAAAAATTTTCATCCGTTTCGTGGACAGCGCCGGCGTCGGTCGGTTCGGCATCATCGCCGAGTGTTGATTCGCCGACCACTTCCGCCGTCAGATTTTTATTTTTAATTTTCTGAAAACCCGCAAATGAGCGGTGCGAATCGCCGTCGAATTCGATGCGTTTTTTGATTTTTTCAAAATCCGCCCGCAATTCATTGGCAGTTTGATAGCGGCCTTCCAATTTTTTGGAAAGCGTTTTTGAAATTATCCATTCAAGTTCCGCCGGCACGTTTTCTAAATACGCGCTTAAGGGAAGCGGTTCTTTATGAAGGACCGAAGCCAAAATATCGGCGGGCGTTTCACCCGGAAAAGGCTTTTGCCCCGTCAGCATTTCATAAACGACAACGCCCAAACTCCATAAATCCGTGCGGTTATCAATTTGAGTTCCGCGAAACTGTTCGGGTGACATATAGGCGGCGGTGCCCATAATCGTTCCGGGATTCGTCGTATTCAAATCTTGTGTCGGATCTTCCGAACCCGCGCTGACCGAGTTCGGCTGTCTTGTCAGTTTCGCCAATCCGAAATCGAGAACTTTGATATATCCGTCTCGCCTGATCATTATGTTTTCGGGCTTGATATCGCGGTGGACGATTCCGGCTTCGTGCGCCGCTGAAAGCGCGGACGCAACTTGTATGGCAATTTCGAGAACTTCGCCGATGTTCGATTTTTCCCGATGGCGGCAATCATTCAATGTTTGGCCGTCAATAAATTCCCCGACGATAAATTGAATTTCATCAACGGTCCGGTCGAATTCATAGACGGTCAGGATGTGCGGGTGGTTGAGGGCGGAAACTGCTTTGGCTTCCTGATGGAATCTTCGCAGCCGTTCTTTGTTTGAAGCGATATCGGAGTGCAGGACTTTTAATGAAACATGACGGTTTAACTTTCTATCATTGGCCAGAAAAACCTCGCCCATTCCGCCTTTCCCAAGCTGACGAATGATTTCGTAACGCTGATTCAGCAGATGTCCGGCTTGAAAAGTATCGGTTTCGGTCCTTTCAGCGAATTTCCGTTCATAAAAAATATCGGCCACTTCGGCGACGGCGGAATTTGCCAAAAAAGTATCGTTTTCGTTATATGAATCAAGCAGCTGTTCGACCTCGCTTCTTAACTCTTCATCGCCGGCACACGCACTACCCAAGAATTCCGGGCGTTGTTCGACCGGCAAGTTCAGAATCCTGGATAAGATGTCTTTTACTTTTTTCCACTTTTCCGGGGTCATTTTTTATCCGTCGATGTCCGAATCGATTTCGGAGGGCCAAATTATTTTAATACATTACTATCATTTATCATTTAAGAAAAACCTTAAATTATCTTTCGATTGTTAATCGAAATCGGAAGCCGAAAAAAATCGCCACCGCTATTTAAATAAACGTCAAAAGCGCAATAAAAGGTTCTTTTTTCTTGACCGTTTAGATTTAAAGCAATACCCTCTTATTCATAAAAGAGAATGACAAAAGAAAAGTCGGTTGATATTACGTTTCTTCTGAATGAATGGAAACAAGGAGATAAGAACGCATTTGATAAATTGACGCGGTATGTCTATGACGACTTGAAGCATCGGGCCGCCGCGTATATGAAAAATCAGCGTTTGGATCATACTTTGCAAACAACCGGATTAGTTCACGAAGCGTTTATCAGACTGATCGACAAGAACGAAGTCGAATGGAAAGACCGTCAACATTTTATGGCGGTTGCGTCGATCGTCATGCGGCGCATTATCATCGATTATGCGCGTCATCGGAATCGTGATAAACGCGGCGGCAGGAATGAAAATCTTCCGTTTGAAGAAGAGGAGCATATTTCGTCGAAAGGAAGTTCGCAGATCGATCTGATCGATTTAGATGAAGCGTTAACCAACCTTGCATCGTTCGATGAACGACAGTCGAAGATTGTCGAGCTTAAATATTTCGGAGGTCTGACATTCGAAGAAATCGCCGACGTGTTAGGTATCTCGAATACCACCGTCAAACGTGATTGGAACATTGCCAGGGCCTGGCTTCGACGACAGCTGGAATAGTTGAAATATTCCGCTTTGGCTTTTTCTTTAACCGGCTTACAGGCAATTCGACGCGTTATCAAGAAATATCACAAATAATCGGATAACTCCCTTTTTCGCTTTCTGTCAGAGTTGATATTTTTGCATTGACAAAAAGACCTTTTGAAAATCAGCGGAAGATCAATAAATTATGAATGAGAAAGAGTGGACGATAATGATTTATATGGCGGGCGATAACAACCTGGCGGTTGATATGTCTTATGCGATAGAGCAAATAAAAGCAGTCGCGGGAAAAGATTCGAAAAGTCCGAACCTGTTTGTTTTTTATGACGGCAACTCGCCTTCGATTCCGACCCTCTATTGCGATTTCTCGAATCCCGACAATCCTCTTTATCAGCCTTCATACCAAATAACAAACAAACTTTATCCGGCCGGCGAGCTCAAAAGAAATGAAAATGCGGCGGATTATTACTCGTTGGTAAATTTTGTTGATTGGTGTGTGAACAGGGTTGAGGTCAGAAACGGCGACGAAGTCGGTTATGGCCGTCGGGCCAATAGATACGCCCTGATTATCAGCGGACACTCGGCGGGATTTTTGGATAAAGGGTTATTTAAAGATGAAACGGCTGAAAAGTCTATGAGCATGACATACCTCTATGAGCTGTTCTGCCGGCTAACTTACACAAAGGAATCGCTGATTGAAAATGCCGAAAAAGCCAACGTCGAGTTTAAGAATTGTAATGAGCCGGAGCTTAGTCCGGAAGAATACGAGCAGGAAACAGCCGTTTTGCTGGGGCAAAGGCTTTCAATTCTCGGTTTCGACAGTTGTGTTATGGGAATGCTGGAAGTCGCTTACCAGTTTTCGGAATTTGCCGACGCACTGATCGCTTCCGAAGGAATCGTGCCGGAAGCAGGCTGGACATACGGCAAAATCCTCGGTTGTCTGGCACAGAACAATGAACTTGAGACAAAAAAAGTAGCCGAAAAATTCGTGACCGGATTTATCGAAAGTCAGGATGCATATAAAATCGGCGGCGTTTCGGTTGATATGGCGGCTTGGGATTTCACACCCGAAACTAAATCGAACGGCGACATTTGGTATCCGGGAATCGACAACCTGGCCGAGGCGTTCAACAGTTTATCAACCCTTTTGCACGAATGTTTCAGAAAAAAGGATTTAATTTACCGGCAAATGGAACGAATCATTCTGCAAGCTCATTGGAAATGCCAGTCGTATATGTTCGATCAAAATATCGATCTTGGAGATTTTTGCGAACTTCTGATGAAAGAATGTAAATCATTCGTCAAAGATTTTGAAGCAGCCTTGTCCGAAGACGATGTGACGTTTTTACAGAGTGTCGGAGAGCAGTGCAAAAATGTTCTAAAGACGCTCGAGCAATTTGTCATCGTCAGCGGGTACAGCGGCGGGAAATATCAATATTCCAACGGCATTTCGCTGTTTTTCCCGTGGACTTATGAAACCTTTGAAACCGTGCGAAGTAATTATGAAGACCTTTGGTTTTATAAGAATATGAACCCCGAATTTAAAAAATACAGTTGGGTATCATTTCTTGAACTCTATTTAGGCGAGGTTGGCCGACGCGGTTCTGAAGAGCCGCGAAAACCAAAACAAAGGTATCCCTGGGCAGCGTTCGAGGAGGATGATTTCTCACGAGAAACAACTTCGGTGGCCGCCAAATTAAGCGGAAAGCTCGGAACAGGACAGGGGCGATTGGGCACAGGACAGGGTAGATTAGGTACGGGACAAGGCAGATTGGGAACAGGTCAGGGAAGACTGGGAACGGGACAGGGCCGAATTACCGGCGAGGGCTCGAATGCGTTTATCAATAGTTTGGAAACATTCAAAAACGTTTATACGCCCTGGAACATCTCCGGCTTTTCTAAGGAAATTGAAAAAGAATAAGAAAAATATTGAAACCCCGAGCAAAGGTTTCAAGAAAAAACATCAGAGAAAATAGACGGAAGGTTACCGGGGATTTTGAGGATGTAAGGAATTTCATTTAATTCACCGACTTAAAGTAATCGTCGGAGCAAAAAAATCCAAGCCGTCTGTCAAACAGCTTCGAAGGAGAAATTATGACTGAAATTAAAGAAGGTTCGATCGTTAAATGCGCGTTTTGCAAAAAAGATGTGGCGGTTCAGTTTATCAACGAATATAACGGAGTGAGCGGTTATAATCTGGCTTGTTTTCATCGAAACGCACTTTGCCCGACGTGCAATCAGATGGCGAAAGATACCAGCGACAAAATCTCCGAAGTGCGGAAACACTGCGCGACCTGCGACCCGGCCGAAGAGGAAGATTAGGGAAAAATCAACGTTGATTTTAAGTCGCGTCTTAGTTTTGTATTGCTCGGGAGTTTTACCGCCGAAACGGCGGAAACCCGAGGTTCGAATTGAGCGTTACGGCAGAAGAATCCTGTGTTGACGCCCATAGAAATAAAAAGAAGCGTTTCTCTTGAAAGAAACGCTTCTTTTTATTTAAATTGAGTCTGCTGCCTTTAGCCTTTTCTGAGCTCGGTCAAAACCTGTTTGGCGACGGCTTTTAAGGTGTCGAAAACGCCGACGCCCTGCGAGGCGGTCGCTTCGAAGACGGGCTCGCCCTTGCGCTGGAGCTCGGCCGTCAGTTCGTCGGTCGGAATGACATTCGGCAGATCGCGTTTGTTGAGCTGTAGAACGTAGGGGATTTTATGTAAGTCATAGCCCTGCGTTTGCAGATTTTCTTCAAGATTGTAAAGCGATTCGATGTTCGCGTCCATGCGCTCTTCCTGCGAATCGGCGACAAAAACCACGCCGTCGACGCCTTTCAAAATCAACTTGCGCGAAGCATCGTAATAAACCTGTCCGGGAACCGTGTAGAGATGAAAACGCGTCTTGAAGCCGCGAACCGTGCCGAGTTCGAGCGGCATAAAATCGAAAAATAGTGTGCGGTCGGTTTCGGTCGCGAGGCTGATTAGTTTGCCTTTCGCCTGCGGCGCGGTCGAGTCGTAGATATATTGCAGATTCGTCGTCTTACCGCACAATCCAGGCCCGTAATATACAATTTTACAGTTAATTTCGCGTGAAGCGTAATTAATAAATGTCATAATTTTACCAGTAGAAAAAAGAATTTAGCTGAAGAGACTGTCGATATCTTCATCAGTAATTTCGGCGAAAAACGAATTTTCGTCAAGTCGTCCCTTAGCAGAATCGTTCTGAATCGCCTCGAGGATCGAAGCGACTTCGTGACTTGCTTTTTTGGTGCGCAGTTTGACAAGCCCGAGCGTTGAGCGTTCGTCAAAAACGACGACCAGAAGACTTCTGCCGATGACACTGATGAAAATACTTTCGCGTTCGCCTTCATGGACGACTGCCGGAAAAACATCTTCCCCGATGAGCTTCGCCATCGAGGTCGTCGCGGCAACATTTCCGGCGGCTAAACTGGAAAAACTCGTGGTGTCCATATCGCCGATGTCGCCGTGGAAGGCAATCGGCTGACCGTCGCGGTCAACCAGAAAAACGACGCGCGCGGCGCATTCGACACAGAGACGCGCAAGGACGTTCTTAATCCTTTGGAACTGCTGTTCGTGTATGATGATGGTCGTTTCTACCATTAAACTTTCTCTCTCGGAATTTGGTCAAACAGAGGTAAGAAATACTAGGACTTCCAAAAACAATTTGTGGAAAACCCGCGTTTCGCCGTGCGAGAAGTTCGACGAAGCACTTATCTAATCTAGCATATCGATATCCGGTACTACAAGTGTTTTTTTGTTTCCACAAAATTTAAAAATGTTTTCACCGGGCTTTCACAAAACTTTAAGAAAAGCGCGCAAAATCAACTGTCAAAAGGCCGCGCCTAAAAAATTATTGCCCGTTAAATCGAAAAAATGCTAAACTCTACGTGGCAAACGCGCTTGCCTAAATTCACAAATTCAAAACAAACGGGAAGCTTGAGAGGTTTCTTCCGGCCCATCTTTCAAATGTCCGATAACTTCAGCAGAAAATAATGAGAAACCACCTGTTTTCACAAACTTCTTACGGTCTGAATTTCGTCACCATCGGCGGCGGCAACGGTCTTTCGACGCTTCTTTCGGGCTTGAAAAGATTTGTCGCGGCGGGCGAAACCGAACCCGTCTGGCTCAAGAATCTGGCGGCCATCGTCGCGGTTTCGGATGACGGCGGAAGCTCGGGACGCCTGCGTGACGAGCTGCAGATGCTGCCGCCGGGCGATATTCGTAACTGCATGGTCGCGCTCTCGGAAGATTCGCATCTTTTATCGAAAGTTTTTCGCCACCGGTTTCGCGGCGACGGCCAGCTCGGCGGTCACAGCCTCGGCAATCTTTTCCTCGCCGCTTTAACCGAAATTACCGGCGATTTCGCCGAAGCCGTTAAACTTTCAAGCGAGATCCTCGCGAGCAAAGGTCATATTTATCCGGCCACCGTGTCTGACGTCCATCTGGCCGCCGAGCTCGCCGACGGCACGACCGTGCGCGGCGAAACCAACATCGCAAAAGTCGGCGCGTTTATCAAACGCCTTTATCTCGAACCGGAAGATTGTCATCCGCTGCCCGAAGCGTTGGCCGCGATTTACGACGCGGACGTCATTACTATCGGGCCGGGCTCGCTTTTTACGTCGCTTCTGCCGCCGATTCTGGTGAACGGCGTATCGGAAGCGATTGCCGAATCTTCCGCCGTGAAAATCTTTATCTGCAACCTGATGACGCAGCCCGGCGAAACCGACGGTCTGACTTCGCGCCGTCATCTCGAAATCGTTCGCGAATACGCGCCGCAAATCGATTTCGACTACGTTATCGTCAACAACGGCCTGATTTCCAAAGAGCAGCTTCTGCGGTATTCCGAAGAAGGCGCCGAGCAAATCGGCGTTCACGGTTCGATCACGCCCCAAACGATTGAAGGCGCGGAGGTTGTTTATGGTAATCTATTGGACGAAGGCGAAAAGGTGCGGCATCATCCCGAAAAGCTGGCGCAAGTCGTCCTTCTCTGCGCGCTCGAGCCGCGTAAAAAAGTTTTATTTTAAGAAAAATGGGGTTATTCAACGCACTTCGATTTGGGATTTGGGAATTCGGATTTCGGATTTGTTTTTTATAAAACTTCAAATCCGCAATCCCGAATCCGACATCCGAAATCGAACTGTCTTGGCATTAAATTTTTTTTCGCTTTATGGAAAATCTCTCGAACGAGCAAAGAACGCTTGACGTTCTGATTTTAGCTGCCGGATTGGGAACGCGGATGCGTTCGAATCTCGCAAAAGTTCTGCACAAACTCGACGGCCGCCCGCTGATAAACCACGTCTGCCGGACGGCGACCGCGCTCGCGCCGCGCAAGGTTTACGTCGTCATCGGTCATCAGGGCGAAGACGTAAAGACCGCCGTGCTGGAAGAACTCGACGACGAACACGCCGAATTCGTCTGGCAGAAAGAACAGCTCGGGACGGGACACGCCGTCAATTCCGCACGCGAATTTTTGGAGAACACGGATTCGACGCTGCTTGTTTTATCGGGCGATGTGCCGATGATCCGCGCCGAAACGTTAGCGGCGCTCGTGCAGCAGCATCGCTCGCACCGCGGACGCGGCGCGGCGTGCACGATCCTGACCGTCAAACTGGACGATCCGACCGGCTACGGGCGCATCGTGCGCGACGACCACGGGCTTTTCGACCGCATCGTCGAGCAGAAGGACGCTTCCGAAGACCTGCGCAAAGTAAAGGAAATCAATTCGGGCATTTACTGCTTCGACACGCGCAAGCTTTTTACGGCGCTTTCGCAGGTCAAAAACGAAAACGCGCAGGGCGAATATTATCTGACGGACGTTCCGACGCTTTTGAAAAACGAAGGCGAAGACATCGCGATCTATCATCACAGCGATTCGCACGAGATCGAAGGCATCAACAACCGTGCGCAGCTGGCCGATCTGGAAAGGGTTTTAAATCGCCGCATTATCAAACGCCTGATGCTCGATTACGGCGTGACGTTCATCGACCCGTATAATTCTTACGTCAGCGCCGAAGCGCAGATAGGGCGCGACACGGTGATTTTTCCGAACGTTTCGATCGAAGGCGCGAGCGCAATCGGCGACGGCTGCACGATTCGCTCCGGCACCCGCATCACGAATTCGAAGATCGGGCACGGCGTCGAAATTCTCGATAACTGCGTGATCACCGATTCGGAAGTTTCGAGCCAATGCACCGTCGGGCCGATGGCGCATCTTCGCGGAAAAGCGAAAATGGAAGAAAAGGCAAAGGTCGGAAATTTTGTCGAACTCAAGAAAACGGTGCTCGGGCGCGGCTCGAAAGCCAGCCATTTGACGTATCTGGGCGACGCCTCGATCGGCGAAAAGACGAACATCGGGGCGGGCACGATTACCTGCAACTACGACGGTAAAAACAAACACGCGACGACCATCGGCAACGATGTCAAAATCGGTTCCGACACGATGCTCGTCGCGCCCGTCAAGGTCGGCGACGGCGCGGTGACCGGCGCCGGTTCGGTCGTGACAAAGGACATTCCGGCTAATTCGCTCGTTTACGGCGCGCCGGCGCAAGTGCGAAAGAACCTGCTCGAAGAAGAGGACGTGGTGCCTGAGGAAACGAAGGCGAACAATCAAACTTCCTAGCCCCGATTTTATGAAACGCGAGAAATCGAAAAAACAGGCGAAAGATTCTTCCAAACCGGAAAAAATCACGGGCGAAGAAGCCTTGTCGAGAATGAAGGATTTTTCCCAGCGAAAGGAGAAAATTATTGCCGATATCCGCCAGAGCAAGAATTGAGATTTACCTGCCCGACGTGCCGCGAAAGGTTTACCGCAATGCCCGGAAGGCCTTTGAAAGGGAGTTTCTGGAAACCTTCGGCGGCTGCACGGTGATAAAAGGGATCAAAGGACTTTATCTTTCGGCCGGCGGCAAACCCGAGACGGACAAAATCGTTCTGCTCTACGCCGACACGCCCTTTGAATTTCGCCGGCATCGCGCCGCGCTTTCAAAATACACGGACGAGCTCCGCGAAGTCGCCTATAAAGCGACCGACGAAGAATCGATTCTGATCGTTGTTCACGAGATTTATCATTCGGCCTGAAGTTTTTTTATGAAAAAACAACTCTTAATAACTTTATTTTTACTGACGCTCTTTTGTGCCGCGCCGGTTTTCGCGCAGGAAAATTCGACGGATACGGAAAAACAGGTTAGGGAGGAACAGTACAAAGCATTCTGCAAGACGGATTTCGTCGGCGAACCGATAAGCCTGAATCTCGTCAACGCGGACATCAAAGACGTTTTGAGTTACATCACGGAGCAGTACGGTTTTAAGTTTACGCTGGACGATTCAATCGGCAGGGTGGTTTCGTCCGTCAATTTCGACAATCTTCCGTGGAATGTCGTGCTCGGCGAAATTCTCGAATCGAAAGATTTGGGAATTCAATGTAAAGGGCAGGTTTTTTTCATTACGACGCGCGAGAAAATTCTTAAAGAGGGGCGCTGCGTTTTTATCGATAAACCGCAAAGCGCTTCGACCGTTTATACGGAATTTATCAAACTCAAAAAACTGCCGAACTGTCCGAATAAAAATAAATGCGTACTCGCGTTCGAACGCTTAACGACGGTCATCACTCGCCGACTTTCAAAACGCGGACAGGTTGAAATCGACGAATCTTCTAAAACGCTCATCCTGACCGACGAACGCGATAATCTGAGCGCTCTCAAAAGCCTGGTCGAAACTCTCGATAACGAAGAGTTTTACAACGAGGCCGAAAAAGGTAAATAATAAGAAAAGTCCGAAACTTTAATAATCAAATAAAATATGTGCGGAATTGTAGGATACGTTGGAAATAAACAAGTTGTGCCGTTGATTATCGACGGTTTACGGAAGCTCGAATATCGCGGATATGATTCCGCCGGGATTGCGGTCGTCGATGAAAATCACGAGCTGTCCTTGCGCCGCGCGGAAGGGAAACTCAGGAATCTCGAAGAATGCATCCGTTTGAATCCGCTCGACGGAAATTACGGCATCGGGCATACGCGCTGGGCGACGCACGGACGGCCGACCGAGGAAAACGCTCACCCGCATCGGGATTGTTCGGGCAAGATCGTCGTCGTTCATAACGGGATCATCGAAAATTATCTGACCTTGAAAGAAATGCTCAGGGAAAAGGGGCACGATTTCAAAACCGAAACCGACACGGAAATCGTCGCGCATCTGATCGAGGAACATCAAAAGGAAGGCTTGAATTTCGAGGAGTCGGTGCGCAAATCGGTTCAGCAGTTAAAGGGAATCTTCGCGCTTTCGATGATTTCGTCGGACGAACCGGACAAGATCATAGCGGTGCGCGAAGGCCCGCCGGTCGTCATCGGTCTGGGCGACGGCGAATTTTTCGTCGCCTCGGACATTCCCGCGATTTTGCAGCACACGCGCGACGTTTTTTACCTCGGCGAAAAGGAAATCGCGATTCTGACGAAAGATTCCGTGCGCGTCACGGATTTTGACGGCAACGTCGTCGAGCCGAAACAGCAGCGCATCACGTGGGACCCGATCATGGCGGAAAAGGGCGGCTTCAAGCATTTTCTGCTGAAAGAGATCTACGAACAGCCGCGCGCGGTGCGCGACACCGTTCGCGGCCGCGTTTCGCTCGATACGGGCAAGGTTTATCTCGACCAGATGGACATCGCCGAGGAAGATTTTCAAAATATTCGCTCGATCAAAATCGCCGCCTGCGGAACTTCATGGCACGCCGGAACGGCGGCGAAATATATGATCGAAGAACTGGCGCGCGTGCCGGTCGAGGTCGATTACGCGTCGGAGTTTCGCTATCGCAATCCGGTTCTCGACGAAAACGATCTTTTAATCGTCATCTCGCAGTCGGGCGAGACCGCCGACACGATCGCCGCGATGCGCGAAGCCAAACAGGCGGGCTGCAAAGTCCTGGCCATCTGCAACGTCCAGGGCTCGATGATCACGCGCGAGGCGGACGGGACGATCCTCACGCACGCCGGGCCGGAAATCTCGGTCGCTTCGACCAAAGCCTTTACGTCGCAGATCATCGCGCTGTACATTTTCGCGCTCTACTTAGGCGAGCTGCGCGGAAAATTGTCGGAAGAACAGGTCAAAAAACACGCGCAGGAACTGATCGAACTTCCCCTCAAAATCGAAGAAATCCTGAGCGACGCCGACACCATAGAAGAACTCTCGAAAGAGTTTTTCCGCTCGCAGGATTTTCTATACCTCGGGCGCGGCATCAATTTTCCGGTCGCGCTCGAAGGCGCTCTGAAGCTCAAGGAGATTTCCTATATTCACGCCGAAGGCTATCCGGCGGGCGAGATGAAACACGGCCCGAACGCGCTGATCGACGAAAAACTGCCGGTCGTGATCATCAACACGCGCGAGCAGGGCAACGAAGGCAGCGAACTGCGCTACGAAAAGACGCATTCGAATATCGTCGAAGTCAAGGCGCGTGACGGAATTATCTTTTCGATCTTAACGGAAGGCGACAAGATGAGCTCGGTCGTGTCCGACCACGTCGTTCTGATCCCGCAGGTGTCGGATCTGCTCGCGCCGATTCTGTCGGTCGTGCCGCTCCAGCTTCTGGCGTATTACATCGCCGTCCGGCGCGGCTGCGATGTTGACCAGCCGCGAAATTTGGCGAAATCGGTGACGGTCGAATAGAACTTTTGTTCAATCAGCGTTTTCCGAAAAACGATTCGTCGAAGCGGGCAAATCGGATTGCGGACAAGCTGAGATTCATTGCAACACGCTGGAAAGGTTAAAACTTTTCCGGCGTGTTTATATTGAAAGAACTATCCTTTATACTTCAAAAACAAAATATAGCAATTTTCAGTGGGATGAGGACGCCAAATCAGAAGCCCGCGCGTGAGCGAGGGCGGATAAACCAGCTTTATTGATTCCACCCTCGCTCACGCGCGGGCCTTCTGAAAGGCCTCACCCAATTGAAAATTGCTATTGTTATCAAAAGCCGCGCAAGGTAAAGAACGGGAACACCAGTCGGACGGCTTTTCGCGCTGTCTGACGGCCAATTAATTAACTTTTCTAAGGCGTGCGGAAATGCACCCGAAACAGTGGAGGCTAAGATTCATGAAAGTTACAAAACACATTATTCTTCCGATTTTTCTTTTCACGATTTATGCGTTGACGGTTTCAGCCCAGCAAATACCGCCTTCGCCGCCGACAAACGAGGATTTACAAAAACGCATCGCGCAGATGGAGGCGGAAATGAAGCTGCTGCGCGAGGAAATGGATAAACTCAAGAGCGCGCTTCCGGCCGTTTCCGGGTCGTCGATTCAAAACGCGAACTACGATTCGACCGCTCGCAAATCCGATGTTAAACCCGATGCGAAACCGGACGAGAAGCCCGAAGCGTCAAAACAGACCGCATCGAGCGAAAAAAACGAAGCCGCATCGCCGCAGCAGACAAAATCTCTGGGCGTGGACGTCGGCTCGGCGCGCCTCACGCCGTACGGCACGATTTATTTTAATGCCTTTACCAACAGCGCCGGGACGAACAATGCGGACGTTCCGGCTTTTGCCACGCCGACGGGCGTCGGCACGACCAGCGCGAGCGTCCGGCAAACGCGCTTCGGGTTAAAGCTCGAAGGCGGGCGCGTCGGCAACGCCCGACTATCAGGCGTCGTCGAAGTCGATTTCTACGGCGGTTTCCCGTCGGTCGGCATCGGCGAAAATTTCGGAGTCGTTCGCCTTCGGCTGGCAAACGCGCGGTTCGATTGGGAAAAAACTTCGGTCGTCGTCGGGCAGGACTGGATGGTTTTCGCGCCCGTCAGCCCGAATTCCCTGGCGGCGGCGGCAATTCCGCAGATGGCGGCGGCCGGCAATAACTGGGCGCGTCTGCCGCAAGTCAAAATCGAGACGAAATTGAGTAAAAACTTCACCCTGCAGGGGGCCGTGCTCGCACCTCAGACCGGCGATTTTGTGACGAACGCGTCGTTCTTTCTGCAGCCGACCAGCGGCAGCAGCTCGCGCGTGCCGTATTTCCAAAGCCGGCTCGCCTTCGCGGACGGAAACTTTCTCGGCACGAAAAAAGCGGGCAGCGTCGGTCTTTCGGCGCATTACGGACGTTCGCGCGTTTTCACCGGCGCGTCGGCGAATATCGAAAACGACATCGACTCGCTCGGCGTCGCGCTCGATTGGAATTTTCCGCTCGTGAAAAGATTGAGCTTAGCGGGCGAAGCGTTTTTCGGGCGCAATCTGGGCGGCTTTCAGGGCGGAGTTTTTCAAGGCTACAACAATGATTTTGCCTATCGAAACGGCGGAACTCTCGTTCCCGGCGGCGCGCGCGCGATCGGCACGCGCGGCGGCTGGATGCAGCTCGGATTTACGCCCGATGTCTGGCAGGACCGTCTCGCGATCTACGGCTCGATCGGCATCGACGACCCGCGCGAGGAAGATTTGGTGAGCCGCACGCCGCGCGATTTCCGCCGGCAAAATTTTTCCTATGCCTTTGACGCGATTTACAAATTGACGCCGCAATTCCAAATCGGCGCTGAGTTTCGGCGTATGCAGACGCTTTATCTTTTGAGCGGCGGCCGCGACGCGAATCATTTTAATCTCGGCGCGGCGTATAGTTTTTAGAATTTATTTGCCCGCGAAAGTCACGAAAGAAACGAAAAAAATACCAAATCTTTCGGAAGTTTTAGTGTTCTTCGTGTATTTCGCGGGCGAAAATCTCTTCGATCAAATAATTTCTCTTAACCTTCAACCGGGCGTTCAACGGAATCGGCCGGTCGCCTTTTTTGTGATTAAAATTTCCGGTGATTTATCATAAAATCGGGGACGCGCGGAGAGATTTTCGTGAAATCCTGTTGTCAACGAACAAAAATACGATTAAACTCTTTGATTCGTGGGCGAAAACTTACCCTTGATTTTGAGTGGAGCAAAAGGCGCGTTCCGCTTTTCACGTAGATTATGAACAAATACCAGGTAGTCTGGCTGATAATCCGGCTTGTCGGCGTTTATTTCGCATATCTGACGCTCGTTACTTTTCTCGGTCTGGTCGGCTCGATTCCGGCGCTTTTTACCCTGCCGAAAATCGACGCCAATCCGAAAAACGCGAATGTCAACGCGATGCCGCAGAATCCGACGTTTCGTGTTCAGCCGGTGACGCCGAACATCAATTCCAATTCGTCCGAGGCGGCGGAAAACAACGGGAAAACCGGCGAATCGATTACCGATAAATTCAAGGGCGAAAACGTCAAAACTTTCGCGTGGTTTCTCGTTTTGACCGCTATTTACGGCGCGGCGGCCTGGTATCTGCTGCGCGACGGGCGGATTTTATACGCCGTTCTGAGCCGTGAGGAGCCGCACGGCCTGATCAAGGAAAAAGAAGCCGAGGTCACCAGCTTAAATCTTTCGGATAAGCAGAATTAACGCAAAATTTCGCATCAAACCAGTCGAGTTTTTTGAAATTATGATAAACCCCCTGAACCTTTTACTTTTATCGGCTCTCACAATCGGACTTTTATCCTCTCTGTCCTGCGCGCCAAAGAAGGTCAGTTCCGAAGAGCGAAGCGATTCTTCCGTTCTGCTGCCGACGCCGACGCCCGTCAAATCGAGCAGCGACGAGCCGCTGACGATCGCCGCGGTCGGCGATATTATGCTCGGCTCGACTTCGATTAACGAGACTTTTCTGCCGCCGAACGACGGCGCGGATATTTTGAAGGAAGTGACGCCGATTTTATCGGCCGCCGACATTGCGTTCGGCAATCTCGAAGGCCCTTTGCTCGAAGGCGGAAAAAGCGAGAAATGCCCGCCCGAAGCGACGCGCTGTTTTGCTTTCCGCGTGCCGACGCGTTACGGCAAATTGCTGAAAGACGCCGGTTTCGACGTTTTGAGCCTGGCCAATAATCACGCCGCCGATTTCGGCGACGACGGCCGTGCAAGCACCCGCAAAACGCTCGACGCGCTCGGCATCAAACACGCCGGCAGCGACCGCCAGCAGTTCGTGATGACCGTCGTCGAGTCGAAAGGCAAACGCGTGGCCTTTATCGGTTTCGCGCACAATAGTCTCGTGCCGAACGTCAACGATCTGGCGTTTGCCCGCCAGCTGGTCGAGCAGGCGAACAAAAAAGCGGATCTGGTCGTCGTTTCGTTTCACGGCGGCGCGGAAGGCGCGAACGCGCAGCACGTTCCAAACAATCTGGAAATGTTCGGAAACGAAAAACGCGGAAATCTGCCGCTTTTTGCCCGAACGGTAATTGACGCCGGCGCGGATCTGGTGCTCGGGCACGGGCCGCACGTGCTGCGCGGAATGGAAATTTACAAAGACCGTCTGATTGCTTATTCGATGGGCAATTTTGCGACTTACGGAATGTTCAGCCTGAAAGCCGAAACCTCGCTGACAGCAATTTTTGAAATAAAAATCGCTTCGGACGGAAAATTCCTGAGCGGCCGGCTTCACGCCGGAAAACAACTCGGACGCGGCGGCCCGACGCTCGATAAATCGGGCGACGCCATCCGCAAAGTGCGCGAACTGTCGATCGCGGATTTCGCCGGAAACGCGCCGAAAATCGCCGACGACGGCACGTTTTTAAAGTAAAAAGTAAAAAGTAAAAAGTAAAAAAATGTCCTGATTGAACTCGAATCTTCGAATCAGGACATTTTCTATTTTGCCTTTTTACTTTTTACTTTTTTTCTTTTTCGATTTGTTTTACAAGGCGCGTCGCGTGATTGCGGGCGATCAGCGGAAGTCGTTCGTCGTCGCCCAGCTCCTTTAGAAAGGGAATCAGCTGCTCGGCGTCTGAAACCTCGTTTCGTTTGATGTAAGAATCGATCATGTCCATCAGTTTCGGCGACTCGAGCGGCTGGTTCGTCCGCGCCAGGTTTATGTCGAACATCCAGATATACTGATTGGAGATTTTGCGGTATTCGTCCGCCAGCATTTTTGCCTCCTTGTTTGTCGTCCAGTTGAATTTCGTTTCGCGCGATCGCCCGTCTTTATTGATTTTTATCGTGATATTGCCGAGATGCGAATAATCTTTTTCGTACTGGTAACTTTCCGTCGAGTTCATGAAATCGAGCGCGACGAGCGCGTTATTGATTCTTTCCAGCGCGGCCGGCGAAAGCCGCAGCGGGTCGGTGATCACTTCATCCGAAATGCTTTTCGTAAACGAAATTTTGCCGCTGCCGTTTTCGTCGTGTTCGATGAGAATTTTTGAAACGACGAACTGGGGCTGTGAAAACTCGTAAAAATAATTCGGCGCGTCCTTTGTCTGAGCCGGATTTTTAGAAGAATTGCCGCCGGTCGGCCGCTCGTTTTTTTTCGCCTGTTTATTGATCGGGTCGGATTCGGGCGTGCTTTCCGGAGTCGGTGCGATTTCCGGCGTCGGCGTCGCTGTCGGTTTGACGTTTTTCTTAACCGGCTGCTTCGTCTGGGCGGCAAACGAAAGTGCGAGCGCCGAAATCATCGCGGAAATCAAAACTGCAAAAATAAATTTCTTCATAAAACTACTCGAATCTGACGGAAACGACTTTCGATACGCCCGCCTCCTGCATCGTCACGCCGTAGAGAGCGCGCGCCGCTTCCATCGTGCGCTTGTTGTGCGTGATGACGATAAACTGCGTTTTTTCGGCCATTTGCGCGATTTTATCGACAAATCTTCCGACGTTCGCATCGTCGAGCGGCGCGTCGACTTCGTCGAGAAGACAGAACGGCGACGGGCGGTATCTGAAAATCGCCATCACGAGCGCGATCGCCGTCATCGCTTTTTCGCCGCCCGAAAGCAAAAGGATATTCTGCAGGCGTTTGCCCGGCGGCTGCGCGACGACTTCGATGCCGGCTTCGAGAATGTCTTCGGCTTCGAGCAAAGTCATCTCGCCGCGGCCGCCGCCGAAAAGCTCCTGGAAAAACTCTATAAAATTCGCGTTTATCGCTTCGAAAGCTTCTTTGAAACGCTCACGGGAGCGCTCCTTTATCTCGCGCAGAGCTTCTTCGGCGGCCGCGATGCTGTCGATAATGTCCTGCCGCTGCGAGGTCAGAAACAGCAGCCGTTCTTCGGTTTCCGCCAGTTCTTCGAGCGCGAGCATATTTATCGCGCCGAAATTTTCAAGCTTTTCGCGCAGATCGTCGGCTCGTTCACGGGCGGTTTCCAATTCGAAATCGTCCGCGATTTCTTCCGTTTCGACCAGCTCGACGAGCGACAGATTCAATTCGTGCGAGCAATTTTCGTTGACGCCCCGGAGCTTCGTCATAGCTTCCGCTTGCCGGATTTCGAGCGCGGCCCGTTCGTTTCTCGCTTCCGCCGAATTTTTATTCAGTTCGGCCAGCATCGAGCTCATCTCGTCAGCCGTTTCGCGCGCTTCTTTAAGATGCCCGGTCGCCTGTAAAAGTTCGTTTTGCTCGGCCGCCTGCTCATTTTCGGCGGCCGCGATTTTTTCTTCGATTTCGGAGACGGACGCGGCCAGTTCTTTGCGGCGGCCTTCGGTTTCGAGAAGCTCCATATTCTGCCGCGCATGGCGCGATTCCAGTTCCCGGAACTCGTTTTCGACGCGCCGGAGGGCGCTTTGTGCCGAACGCCGGCGTTCTTCGCTCGTTGCCGCGAGCGTGCGCTTTTCGTTCAGAACGGCGTTTTCGGCTTCGGTTCGCGCCCGCGCTTCCGCTAATTTATTTGAAATTTCCGACAGTTTTTCCGCCGCCGCAAGGCGCGCTTTTTCCGCCTTTTCGGCGCTCGTCTGCGCTTCTTTTTGTTTCGCGCCGATATCGCCGAGCTCGGTTTCGATCTGCGTTATTTCTTCGGCGACGACCCGCTTATGACGTTCGGCGCGCTCGGTTTCGGCGCGCGCCGACTTTTCCTGAATTTCCAGACTCAGCAGATCGCGCTCGACCTGCACGATCAACGACTGCAAATCAACGATCTGTTCTTCTTTCTCGGCTAAATTCTTGCGCGCCGCGTCGGTTTCCCGGACGGCCTTTTCCGTATCTTTCGTCAGATTTTTGAGCGCCGCTTCAAGCTCGCGCAGCTCGCGTTTGAACGCCAGCAAAGACGAGTTTTTCTCGTTGGCGTTCGCCTTTCCGCTGACAAAAAGCTTTCCGCCGAAAACAAAATCGCCTTCCGTATCGACCGCATTCGAAGCCGTTTCGCCCAGACTGTCGGTAAACTCCAAAGCCATTTCGCGCGGAAAGACCTCCGCCAGCACTTCGGCAAAATCGCCGGAAACTCCGATTAAATTTGCGATTTGCGATTTGCGGTTTGCGATTGACTTGGGACTTGGGACTTGAGACTTGGGACTCTGGACTAAAATCGCGATCCGTCCGAGATTGGATTTCTTCAAATATTCGACCGTTTTGCCGGCGTCTTCTTCGGATTCGACCAGAACCGTCTGCAAAAACGCGCCGAAAAGATTTTCGACGGCTCTTTCCGCCTTTTCGTCAACATTTAATTTGTCCGCCAGCGTGCCGAGGAATTTTACGCCGACCTTTGCCTGTTCGGCGAAAAGTTTTTGCACCGACGGCGCGTAAACGGCGCGTTTTTCGTCCAGCTCCTGCAAGGTTTCGAGCCGGTTTTTCTTGCGCGAAAGTTCCGTTTGCAGTTCTCTCTGGATCTTTTCGGCCGCCTGCAGAATGCTCCGCGCCTCGCCCGACTGGGCAAGCAGTTTTTGCTTTTCGTCGTGCAGGATTTTGACTTTCCCGCGTTTCTCGCCCAGCTCTTTTTCCAGTTTGACGGCGCTTTCGGCGTGTTCGGCGTGATTTTCTTCGGCGCGGATCTTTTCGCGGCGCAAACCTTCGGCGCGCTCCTTTAATCTTTCGAGATTGTTTTCGAGCTGCCGTTCGATTTCCGAAAAACGTTCGACCGCCGTCGTGTGCTGCAAAACCGCGCCGCGCGTCGTTTCCAGATCGGCTTCGATTCGCCGCAGCTCCTCTAATTTCGACTGGTATTTCTTCTCGGCCGACTGAAATTCCAGAACGTTTTTTTCGGCTTCCGTCAGCTCTTTTCGCTCGTCTTTTTTGAGGCGCTCGATTTCCGTCTGAAAGAGCCGCAGGCGTTGCTCGGTCGCTTCGATCTCGCCTTTCAGCACGCCGTGCCGGATTTTTAAGGTTTCGATTTGTTCCTGACGGTAAGTTTTTTCACGCGCATTGCGGTCGCGCGTCAAAACGTTCTCGGCGTGACGCGCGCGGATCTCAGAGAGTCTTTCTTCGGCTTCGCGCGCTTTTTGCGTGGCTTCGCGAAAGGCTTCGTCCTTTTCGGCGACCTGCGCGAAAATCGTCCGTTCGCGCGCGACGGCCTCCGTCAATTTTTCTTCGAGCTCGTTGACGAGCCCGGTCAAATACCGGCCTTCGGCGGTAAAAAGGTTTTTCAGAAGCACGCGAAACTCTTCGCGCAAAATTTTGTAGCGGCGTGTTTTCGACGCCTGACGACGCAGCGCGTTGGCCTGTTTGTCGATTTCCGAAACGATGTCGGAAATGCGGTTGAGATTCGTTTTGGCGGATTCGAGACGCGCTTCGGCGGCGCGCTGTCGCGTGCGGAATTTCGAAATCCCGGCGGCTTCCTCGATCAGCCCGCGGCGGTCGGAAGGCTTGGCCGATAAAATCTGCCCGATGCGTCCCTGTTCGATGATCGCGTAATGCGCGCCGCTCAAACCCGTGCCGGCAAACAGATCCTGGATGTCGCGCAGTCGGCAGGTTTTGCCGTTCAGCTGATACTCGCTTTCGCCGGAAAGATAAAGCCTTCGCGTCACCGAGATCGCTTCGCCGGGCGCAAAATCGAGCGCGAACGAACGGGGCCGCCAGTGGCGTTTCGCCTTCGCTTTTTTCTCGACCACCTGAACCGAACCGACCTGCGCGGCCTGCGCCTTTTCGAGCTCGATCTCTTCGCCGCGAAATCCGTTCGATTCGCTCTCGACTCTCGATTCCGGACTTTCGGCTGATTCTTCCGGCGTTTCGAAATCCTCGACCTGAACGGCGTTTTCGTCCAAATCGCCGATGGCTTCGTCGATGTCGCTCAAATCTTCCTCGTCGGCGACGAACATCGATTCCTCGTCGCGCACCAGATGCAGAACGACTTCCGCCATCCCCGACGGCTTGCGCTTGCTCGTGCCCTGAAAAACGACGTCTTTCATCTCCGCGCCGCGTAACTGCTTGGCGCGCTGTTCGCCCAAAACCCAAGCGATGGATTCTGAAACATTACTTTTACCACATCCGTTCGGCCCGACGACCGCGGTAATGCCGTTGCCGGTGAAGACGATTTCCGTGTAATCGGCGAAGGATTTGAAGCCGGTAATTTCGAGACGTTGAAGTTTGAACATTGTATAGTGCTTTCGGGCAGAGTTAGCACTATATTTTGTTGTTTTCGCCCGGTGAAGTCAAATGATATCCAATTAAGAATTAAAAATTAAGAATTAAAAATTGGAAGCAAATAATTCTTAATTTTTAATTCTTAATTCTTGATTTATCTTAAAAATCTTCGTTGTTCAGATTTCGAAGTCCCTGTTTCTCGGCGCGTTCGTTGTCGAGCTCGGTTAAAACGTCGAGCAGAAAATTGGTGTTGCTCGAAATGCTGATGACGACCGGGAATTCAAAGTCGGAGGTGGAAAATTCGAATGTTCCGCTGCCGATTTCGATGATTTGGCGAAAAGCCGTGACGCCGTTGTGGCCGTTGCATTCGGCATCGACGATCTTGCCTTCGTTAAACGAAACGCTCGCCAGATGAAGGTCGGATTTGAGCACCAGCAAACCGGTCATTTTCGCGCTTTCGATAACCTGCACGGCGTCGAAAATCGAAACATACGCCAGATTTCCGGCAAACGTCACGTCGGTGCGAACCTTCTGCGGCGTTTTTTCGCGTGTCTGCGCGAATTCGGGCCGGCGCGCGCGGCGGATGGCTTCCAGGCCGGGCGCGACCGAAATTCGCGGGTCGAGAAGTTTTGCTTCCTGAAGACGGTCGTAAGCCAGATCGAAATCTTCGCGCCCGATGTAGAGCGTGACGAGCGCCAGGCATTGACGCGCGGCCTCGTCGAGATTTTTTTGCGAAACGCAGATATCGCGCATTTTTTCGCGGAGCGGAATCGAGCGCGGGCTGCGTTCGATCGATTCGCGGAGCAGCGAAAACGCTTTTTCGGGCGAACGGTATTTGACGAACAAATCGGCGTCCAGAAGAACAGATTCGATGGAAACCTCGCTAAAGGGAACGGAAGGACTTTCTAAAACTTGGCTCATATGGATAATGCGGGATGAACAGAATTGTTCAACATTTTAAAACTAACATATCCGACGGCGGAAAGTCATCAAAATTTTGGGCGTCGAAATAAAAAACGGACTGTCTCCGGTCAAACAATCCGTTTCGTATTAATTTCTAAATAGTCATCAAAAATCGAATCTCAAACCGAGCCGAATTTCACGCGGGCGATACGTCCGGTTGGGCAGGAGAAAGGTCGCCGGCGGATCGGCCGCATTGATAAATGCCGTCCCGAAGCTGAAAACTCTGGCATTCAGGACATTGTTAAATTCGATGTTTCCGCGCAGCCTGAATCTTTCGGTGAACTTAAATTCACGGCTCGCATTCAAGTCGAACAGGAAAAGACCCGGGCCGGTTCCCGCATTGCGCGGCAGATTTCCGCCGAAAGTTCCGATGACCGGCCGCGTCAGCGCGGCGAATAAATCCTGCGGAAAGGCATCGCCCGGATTCCGGTAACGAATCGAATCAGGATTACCACTGTAATTCGGCCGGTCGGTGTTGACGTCATCCAGATTTCGGTCGATGCCGCCGCCCGAAACATTAAACGGCGCGCCCGAAGCGATTCGCAGAATCGGCGAGAAGCGAAGTTTGCCGAGCCAATTCGGCGTTTCGATCGTTCCGGAAAAAACAAAACGGTGACGGCGGTCCTGTAAGGCGCGCGCCCATTCCGAGGCAAAATCACCGGCTACCTGCGCCGATGAAGTGTTGACGATGCCGTCGTCTTTATTGCTCGAAAGCGTATAGGCGGCGCGCAAAGCCGCGCCGAAACCGTAGCCCAGACGACGGAAACGGCGGCGCAGCTCCAAAATCAAACCGTGATACTGCGCGTTGCCGATCGACGCAAGCTGTTCGAGCTGGGTCCGGGCTGGGTCGGGACGAAAACGGTTTAATACGGCCAGGGCAATTGTTATCGGCGCGCTGGTATTAATGGCCGATTGGCTGTTCAGATTGATGACGGTCGTCGGAACGCCGTTAATTACCCGACAGCCGCCCTGATCGACGTTTGTCGGGGCGATCGTTCCCGCGCAGCGGGCGGGATCGCCGACCGGCGGCGCGGAAAACGAAGTGACGAAACGAATCGCGTCGCGCGCGCCCGAAGCATTGTAAAACGGTCTGACGCCGTTAACCGGCGCGTTGTTGAAAGATTGCGAAAGCAGGTATTGAGCGAAATCCGTGTAATTTCCGCCGGTCGATGCGTTTAATCTTTCGAGACTGATCGCATTTGCATTAAACTCGCGCCACAGATGGACGGTTTTATTCCATGTGTAGTTCGTTTCAAAAACGAAACTTTTACCGATTTGTCGTTCGAATCCGACGTTTATCTGATAGCTTTCGGGAAGCTTCAGATTCGGGTCGAGCGTCCGGCCGAACGCGGCGCTTCCGCAGATCAGATTGTTGGCGGCACAAATCTGACGCGCCTCGGCTTCGGTCAAAGGCTGCGGAAAACGCTGGCCGAGCTGCGCGAGCAGGGCGTCGCGCGGCTTTCCAGCACATTGGGATCCTAAGCTTAGAATTCCACGTGGACAAGTTGTC
>JADMIO011356654.1_pt1 | contig 90134 bp, 83 predicted proteins | sample 8958161 | NCBI WGS metagenome assembly JADMIO01 (sample SAMN16585339, study PRJNA669376) | soil metagenome | isolation source: Crop rotation soil | place: USA: Cullars Rotation, Alabama | collected 2011
GCGACAACTTGTCCACGTGGAATTCTAAGCTTAGGATCCCAATGTGCTGGAAAAAGGCTGCGGATCACGCTCAGTGCGGTGGCTCCGCCGTATCCAGCTCCCAAGATCACTGCGGAGGTTTTCGAGCCCCACATGCATCACCCTGTTTACAAAATAAAGAACCTGCCCGCATCAGGGATTCAGAGTCTATTATTTTTTTGTTTTAGACATTTCGGCTACCTACAACGAGGCCGCAATCGCGCCTGCGATACTTTACGCCACTGTTTGATGGATGGGTAGGTTTGATCCCTTATCTAATGCATAAGGTCTTGCCTGCGGGAGCCCGGCGTCATTCTCCACGCTCGTCGAGGCAAGATCTCTGAACTTGAAATCTATCCGTTGAGCGAAACGACAGCATCTCTGCCCCAAATCGAAACCCTGAAAACCTTGAAATGAGCTGTACCGGAACTCCACATCAACGATAGCCGGTCAGATAGCGGGAACGTCGCCGGGCAAACGCCGTGCGTCGCTCCATTTCCGCATGAGCCGTTGCATCATGGCGAGCACGCACCGCTTCGACGCCTTCGGACAGGATCGCGTCACCGTCCACAATCAGTGATCCGACGGGACTGTCGCCACTCCCAACGGCTTGCCGCGCAAGCTCGATGCAACGACGCATGTGGCGCATGGTGATTCGGAATCGACAGCCGATTTATCCGACGCAGCAAGCAGAGCGGTTGCAGTTGCCAACCATGGTTCTATCTGAGACTCGCGGCCTATAGCTTTTTCTGGTTGTCCGAGGGGGCATATGGTTACTCGAGAGACTTGATGCACGAAGCATCGTGAGCCTAACGCGGTTCGGGATGCTCACCCTCGAACCAGAGCGCCGGAAGATCACGGCCATCGCCGACGTGAATCCGCGACAGCACCGTTCTCCGCAGACGCTCAAGCTGCTTGTTGCTTTAGATATTCAGCGTCGAAAGACACTCCTTTCTTCCATACCAGCAGAGTAATCGCTGCAATTTTTCGGGCTAGCGTCAGACGTGCCATCGCGGGCTTCATGCCCCGGGCCACCATAGCTGCATAGAAATCCTCCAAAGGCCCAGGGGTGATCGCCGCACGTGTCGCCGCTCCCTTAAAAATATTCTTCAGATCGTGATTGTGATTGCGATTCAGTCCACGGATCGAAACAGGTCTCTTCGTTCGTTGGATCTGTCCCGCAACGTAACGATAGTCGCCGCTGCTGTAGGTCTTGAGACCAAGCCCGCTGTAAGCCCACAGCTGTCTCTTAGTCCGAAAGCGTTGCGGTGTTTGAATCAAAGCCATCAGCAGTGCCGCTCGAATCGGGCCGATCGAAGGGACTTGGCGTAGCAACTTTATCGCAGGGTGCTTCTGGCTTTCGGCTAACAGATCGTGCCGCACCTGACGATGCAACGATCGCAAAACATCGAGCTGCTGGTAGCAGAACTCCGCTCGACGATGCACACCCGGCTCGCTAATCTTCTCCAGCCACTGCTGGCGATAACGCGCCGAGTAGACCCGCTCGCCGGCACAAGGAATGGCCCAACTTCGATAGAGCGCTTTCAGTCGATTCATGACTCGGGAGAGGTCCTGCGTCACCGCCAGATAGCTGCGGGCCAGCTCCTTGAGGGTTCGTATGCCGTTCTCTCCGTGATACACAGGGGAAAGCCGTCCTCCCCGTAGAAGATCGGCCAGCTTGCGGGCATCGATCCGGTCGTTCTTGTTCCCTGCTTTCAGCAGGGCATTTTTCCGTGGATCGCAAACCAGCACTCGGCTCACATGCAGCTTCAGCAAATCGTGCAGCCAGTGCGCGCAGGTCCCTTCCTCAAAGGTTATGTGCAAGCTCCCGCGGAGTCCGTCGACAAACTGCAGGATGGTCGCAGCTTTCGTTTCGAGGATCGATTCCATCAGCTGCTTGCCGGCGGAATCGAGAACCACCGCTGAGATCGTTGCCTGGTGAACATCCAGCCCAATATATTTGGAGTCATTCATGAGGGCGCTCCTTCCGTTGTAGGTCTTGGTGCGAACGATCAAAACCTACTCCAAAGGGCGCCCTTTCATAATGGGTTACTTAGGCAATGACTCCGAGACATGGCCTTTAGCTCCGCTCACGATAAGAACCTCAGCTGGGAAACGAACCCCACGGTCTGTGGAGTATTCGCGAACCGATTCGAGTGCTTGACGCGTTAGCTCAGTCATCTGCTCTGGTGGAAGCATGCTGATCTTTTCACGAAGTTTCGCAGACATCTCAAGGCGCAGCGCCCAATAGTCTTCCACCGACATCGGCACGTCTATCGTGAATTGCAGCAGGCGCTCGGTCGGAGCGGTCACGCCAGCTTCGTTCAGAATCTCGCGTAACTTGCCTGGAGTGGCAAACCGGAAGGTATCCAGCGCATCCGGCTCAGGCCGGGGAGAATCGACATACCGGTCGACGACCCGCGACAGCGAACAGTGAAATGGATTCCGCTCAGCGAAATGCCAGACCGCGAATACCAGCTTTTGTCCCGGCTTGAGTACTCTCAACATCTCGCGGACTGCGTCGAGAGCAGACGGAAAAAACATCACGCCGAATCGGCTGACCACGGCATCGAATGTGTTGGCCGGAAACGGTAGATGGTCTGCGGAGGCAACTTCAAACTGTACATTTTTTAACTCAAGGCGACTTGCCTCTCGACGAGCCGCTGCGATCATCTCCGGGATCGGATCGACTCCGAAGACCTTGCCTTGTGATCCGACCAACGTGGCCAAGGTCAACGCAGGTTCTCCAGGACCAGTGGCAATATCCAGAACCGACTGCCCACTCCCGATTTGTCCTTCCTCGACGAAAGCTTCCGTAATCGGAGCAAACATGTGTCGGATGATTTCGCGATGCTTTTCCCAATATGGAGCAGAACCGCTCCATCGGTTGATTACCTCTTGGTCGCGTTGCATGGGCCACGAGTATAGCTTCCTGACAGCGATTGTCACGATGTTCGACGCAGGGATTTGAAGCAGATGCTTGGTGACGAGCAAGCAATGTTGCTTCAAACTCCCGATTAGTCCGCAAGTCGAAAACTTCCAGTACCGGAACTCCACATAGATGATTTCGGCGTTTCTCAGGACTTGTGACAACCCAAACCACTCGGAGCGGTCGATTGACTGGAATCAGCACCGGAGATACTATTCGCGCACCGAGCTCGTATCTCGGTAAATGGAGGTGCAGGATGTCAAAAGTCTTGACGTGTAGGGATGTCGGTGTTGATTGTGATTTCGTAGCTCGTGGAGCAACTGTGGACGAAGTTATGCAGAAAGCAGCAGACCATGCTGCCAAAGACCATGGATTTGCGGAAATTCCTCCAGAGTTAGCCGAAAAGGCCAAGGCTGCAATCCGGGATGAAGAGGCCGCAACCGCCTGACGGATACAGATCGATACAAACGGGACCGGAGCCGACCAGAACAGAGGCCGGCTCTTTTTTTTGATGGAACCCCGTTCTCGATACGTTCCTGGAATTCACATCTCCGGTAACCTCGATTTTTGAAGCCGTACCTTACTCGACGGCTCTTCTTCGGCGCCAAATCAGGATCAACAGGACGACCACAAACGCATTACATTTCTGCCCTTCAAAAAGTGCCAGTAAGGGTTTGCAGGTTCGCCAGTGCAATGCGATAGCGAACCTCGGCATCGCTATAAGCATTGCGAGACGAGATCAGCGTATTCTGAGCGTCCACCACTTCGAGGGTCGTAGATTCTCCGGCCTGATAACGCAAAGTTATCAGTCGCAAACTCTCTGCAGCCAAGTCCGCTGTATGCCGCGAGGATTCAACGGCGGCGCGACTCATCGAGGCTTCGTTATAGAAGGAATAGAGACTTGCAAGCACCTGCCGCTGCGCCTGAGTTAGCGTATTGCGAGCCGATTCCTGCTTCAGTTCGGCTTGGTGTAGTTTGCTGCGCGTGGTGCCCCAATCCCACACGGGGAAAGTCATCGTGGCGATAACCGAATAACCTACCGCTGGCACCGGGCCCGCCTCGGGGTGCGTCGCCCAAACAGAATTGACCGCAAAATGATTGGCTTCGATGCCCCATTCCGCTTCGATCGAGAATGACGGCAGAAATGCAGTCTTCGCTGCAGAAACGTCGAGATTTGACTGTCGCAGTGTTTCGTTCGCCATTCGCAAATCCGGATTTTCCTTCCCGGCCATCGCCTCGATTTCTGCGAAACCTGGCAGAACCTGGGCGGAATCCAGATCGTCGACGACCGTAAAATTCTCGTTCAACGTTGGAAATAACAACACGGCTAAATCGAGACGCGCATTTTCCATGCCGAGCTGCGATTCATCAAAGGCCTGTTCCTGCTGGCGATATTGAATCTCCGATTTCACGACGTCACTATGCGATCCCTGGCCGGCCTGCTCTTGTTGCCGCGCCAGATCAAAGAACCGCTTGGCTTGATCCAGCGATTGCTGTGCATTGGCGTATTTCCGCAGCGTAATGACCAGCGCATAATAGTTCTTCGTTACGGTGACCGTCAGTCCTCTGCGAGCGATTTCCTCTTTCGCCCTTGCAATCGATTCAGCAGCGTCCGCACGGTGAAGTCCATGCATCAAATACGTATTCGGTGAAAGATCCTGGCGCAAAACAGCCCACTGTCGGTAGACATGCACACCGTCGTTTGTAACAAACCGTCCCTCGGCCACACCGTCTACACCGGTGCCTTGCGTACCCCAATAAGTTGTCTGGTCACTGACCGAGGGCAACATTCCATTGCGCGCCTGAACGCGGTCCTCATGCGCGCTCTTCGTGTCTCCGACGCTGGCAAGATATTGCGCATCATTCTTGCGGGCTCGATCGAGTGCATCCTTCAAGGTAATTGTGGCCGGAGGACCGGCCTGCCGCGGCTGTCCAGGTGGTCGCGCCAACTCGATATTGGCATCGTTCCGCACCGAATTGCTCTGTTGGGCGGCAACAGACCCACCTGCGATAAATGGCCGCACGCCAAAGATTAGAAATGCAACAGCAACGATCCTCAGTAATGGTCCCATGTCGTTCTTTTTGTACATGGATTTACTCAATGTTTGCAAGAAGACTGGAAGCGAGATTCGATACAAATTCGACTACGGACGCTGATTTTGACTCGACCCGCGAAGTGTATGTCGTTCACATGAAAAACAACTGAAAAGCGCTACTTCGGCAGGACTAATCCCTGAGATCTAAGACGCAATGATTCTCTTCTGAATTTGGTTTCGGCCTATTGTTTGGCCACGGCGGTCTCCATGTGGACGGCGCATTTCCACACGCCATCTTCCTTAACGTAGACATTGAGGAACTTACGCGGACTATCGGACACATTCCCATGGAAATTCACCATTGATGTGCTGATGCCGGTTACAAAGCCGGCGTCTCCGTGCATGCGTACTTCGACGTTGCTGTGTCTGAAAGCGGTTAATTTCAGCTTGCGGCTGCGAATGTCCGCGAGATGCTGCTCCTTCGTTAGCGTAAATCCCAGGGCGTTGGTGTAGATCAGATTATCCGTATATAGCGTGGCTAGTGCGTCCGCGTCACCCTTTTGCAGCGCCTGGTTTCTACCCTCCTCCGCCTGCATCACCTCTGCCTTGGAGTCGGAAGCGGGCTTCGCGCCGGCGCGAGCGCTGGAAGGCACAAATTCGATGGCCGACGCGCTGGCCATAAGAACTGCCAAAAAGATGGTTCGCCACATGCGATGTTTTCTCCTTGATTAAATTGCGGTCACAAGAACGCCATGCGAGCTGCGGCCCTGTGCATCAAAATGCTTTGGGTGTATTCGATCAGCGGGCTACGGCGAACTCCGATTCGTGAAAGACAGCAAACTGCCACGCACCGTCGTGCTTGACCATGACCCAGGTAAACAGGCCCTTTCGCACCGGGTTTGGTGAGCCGTCGGCCGCCTTCGAGCCTACAAGTTCCCATTCCGCGTCCACAGCCGCGACACTGGGAGTGATAAAGCGAATATGCCGCACGGTGCAGGTGCGGTGGGCGTCCCTGAGGCCTTTAGCAAACAGTCCGGCGAAGCGTTCCTCGACTTCTTTTCGGCCATGCCGAGTGAGACCGGTGACATTGGTAAATTCCCCGTCTTCGGTGAATGGCGCGGCCCAGCCCTTGGCATCGTGTCGATTGAAGGCCGCCAAGAAATCGTCAATCGTCTTGCGGATGGCTGCGGAATCCGCGTCCGAGCTTGCCGCCTGGGCAGACAAACCAGGCACAGTCATCGGGAGTGACAGCAGAAAAATGATCGTCACCGCCCGCCGCAACAATTCAATGTTCACTCGCAGGTCTCCTATTTGCCGTAAACGAGCAAGCGAAAGGTGCCCGGGACACCGGGGGCATTGGGGTTCGGCTGCTGCGGTGTGGGTGCCGGGCGAGGGCCAAGATCGGCAGTATCCAGATAGAGGTTATGAGTTTTGGGATCCAGCGCCATATTGCGGGCTCCGGGCTCCGTATTGATGTTTTCAACCAGACTGAACTTGTCGGGCGAGTCTTCGTGGAAGACATGGAGGATACCTTCGCGCGTGGCCGCAAATATCAACCCGGTTTTGGAATCGTAAATATTGGCATCCACGCCATCACCAATTGGAAAAGTCTGAATCACTTTCCCGGTGTCGGCATTCATGATGGCGAGAGTTCTATTACGGCCACCAATGAACAGACGGCGGTGCTGGCGGTCCATGGTAAGCGACGCGGCGCGTTCGGCCGGAGCGATCGGCCAGCGGGCAGTGATCGTCATGGAATGAGTATCTAGAGCGGCCACTTCATTCTTGTCCTGGATGTTGTCGTAGATCATTCCCTTGCCGTCGGCAACGGCATACTCCGGGCGCCCGCCCATGGGCACCGTTGACACGACTTTTTCAGTTACAGGATCGATCGCCATAGCGTCCTTCGTGCCGCCATTCATGACAAATATGCGCTTGGAGGAGGGATCATAAATAATGCAATCGGCGTCCTTCCCGACTGGGATCTGTCCGGTGACTTTCAGGGTCTTGATATTGAAGACCACCACCTGCGCGGCGTCGCCATCGGTTACGAACCCTTTGTTCAATTCCTTGACCAGAACGATCCCGTGATTTCTCTGGAAGCCGGGTATGGTTCCGACAATCTCACCGGTATCGACATTCACGATCTTTACTTCAGTTCCATGGGAAAGATAGAGATGACGGCTGGATTCATCGAAGGTGATGTAGTCCCAGTATTCTGTCTTTCCGTCGCCACCACCGATAGGATATTTCTTGAGTAGGTGATAACCGCTTCCGGACGTTTTGGCCGCCACAATCCCAGCGAACGAAATCACGCAGACGGCGACCGCGAAAAGCATTCCACGGCTGATTCTCATGACATACCCCCAAACGATGCGACTAAGGCAAGATGGATGTCAGTTGACCGGCTTGAACCTTTGCACACGCCGGCCCCAATCCGTCTCGGCAACATACACGTTACCTTTAGAATCGACGGCCAAGGTATGACCATGGTCGAATTGGCCGACTTGATGGCCGGGACGCCCGAAGCTGGAGAGAACTTCACCGCTGGCACGATCTAGAACTTTGACCTGCTCATCGCCGCCATCGGCGACGTACATATATTTTTGCTCGCGATCAGGCGAAAATCCGATCCACCAGGTAGTTCCCCAACTATCGGGGAAAGGCCGTCCCCGTTTGATCCAGATGTTCTTCTTGAAGTTACCCATCTTGTCGAACACCTGGATGCGGTCGCCCTGGCGATCGCACACGTAAACCGCACCGTCGTTTGACATGGCTACGCAATGCACCACCTGCATGAACGCACCGCCAGCGCCGGCATCGGCCTCTTCCTTGGTGCCCTGGTGCCCCCATTGGCGGAGAAATTTGCCATCCTTGTCGAAGACCACGATGCGGCTGTTGCCATAGCCATCAGAGACGTAGACGTCACCATTTGCGGGATCGACGGCGATGCCCGAGGGCATAAAAAGCTGAGTGTGGCTCGAGTTCATGGCCCGGCCTTTGACGGTGCCGTCAGAGGTATCGACCACGCCGCGCTTGCCAATCTGCATTAGCAATTTGCCGTCATGGCTATATTTTTGGATGATTCCGTCGCCGTTTCCCGCAGTCCAAAAATTGTTCTGCGAATCGACGAAACAGCCGTGGGTGGTGTTGGGGACGGTCTTCCAATCACCGAAGCTGTTCAGAAATTTACCGTCGGGAGCAAACTCCATGTAGGGAGGAGCCTGCTGCGAGACCTCGGCTTCTTTATCGGTGATGTTACTGCGGTTGACGATGAAAACGTGGTCTTGCGCGTCGACACACACGCCGCTCACCTGGCCGACAGCCCAATTCTCGGGTAAGGGACCAGGGAAACTCGGATCGGCCTGAAACTTCGGAGCGCTGCTTTGAGCAATGGCGACATTCGAAAAGTTGATGAGAAGACCAACGAGGAACATCCCAATAAAACAGAAAGATCTGCGACCCATTCAGCCTCCTGGCCCGGGTTTAGCTAAATGCACGGAACTCCTGACAAAATTCTTTAAGTAGATGCGACATCTAGTGGAATGCTTTGAAGGCGTCTCGACCACTGTTGGGTGACTCGAGACGCCTTCTCTGCGATTACCAATCGATCTTCAAACCAAACTGAATCTGGCGAGGATCGGTGGAGGTGGCGTCGATTGCGCTAGCTGCGCTCGCTTTCGAACCGTTCGTGTTGAATATGGCCTCGTGATCCACCGGCACTAGAAAGCTCGGGTGATTGAGATATTGAAGAACTCCGCCCGAAATTGAGTGCTAAAGCGTTCCGATATCTTGATGTTTTTAAACACCGAGAAGTCGAAATCGAAAACGCCGGGGCCCTCAATGCGATTTCGTCCTACGTTGCCGAATAGGTTGGAGCAATAGACCTGTCCACTCGGCGGAGGCGTAGCAGCACCCGTGAAGTTGTTGCATTGAGACGCAAAAGAAGCCGGGGCCGTGGGAGGAGTGAAGCAGCTGAGATTGAGATAAGCCTTCACGCTCCCATTGATCGGATCGCAGCCGGGTAAGATGTTAACGTAATCGACTTCCGTATCTCCGGCATTCCGGCCAAGTGGATCACCCGCGACAACGGGAGTAAACGGCGATCCCGACTGAGCGGTAATAATGCCCCCGATCTGCCATCCTCCGACGATTTTTTCGGCAATTCCGGACATGTTTTTTCCGGTAGGAACTGACCAAATGTAGCTCACCACACCGCTGTGCGTTACGTTGTAGTCGCAGAAGCCCTTGGTGAGGCGATGGTCAAAGTACATGTAGTCAGGAAGCGAGTTCTGATAAGGGTCGTTGAAGGCCATGTTTGACCCGGTATCAAAACACCTGCCGAAGGTATAGCTTCCCTGGAACTGGAAGCCGTGGCTAAGCCTCTTGGTAACGCCAGCCTGAAGACCGTCGTACCAGCCATCGTTGTCCCAAAGGCGAGCGCGAATTCCCCCGAAGTTAGGGTTAAGCACGGTGCCCCCAGTCTTGGGCCACATGTAACCAGCGGATGTTAACGTGGGTAGTGAGAAATTCACGTCATCAGGAAGATCCGGCAAATGCACACTGCGGGAACCCACATATCCGATGGTAGCCGACAGGCTGGAACTGATCTGATGTTGAACATTAAGATTCCAATTCATGGCGTAGGTACGTGGCGGATTTTGAGGAATGTACACGACACCCAAGGTTCCGACTCCAAGAGACTTTGATTTCACGATTGGAAAATCTCCAGGCTTAAGTCCGCCAGCAGAGAATTGGGCTGCGAAGGGGAACTGACCAGCCAACGTCTGCGTGTAGGTCCATGGGATTGGAACCACGTCAAACACTCCGAAACCGCCACGAATGGCTGTGGTTCCTTTTCGGAACGGATCCCAGGAAAATCCGACGCGCGGTTCGAAATTCTTGAGGCTCTGATTTCCAGACCAAAGGGTAGGTACCGGAACAACCGCACGATCTGTCGGATTCTTCAACACCTGGAAGCGATCCAGAACTTCGTGGGGAAGAGTAGTCGGCTCGTAACGCAGTCCCAGGTTGAAGGTCAAATTGGAACGAACATGCCAGTCATCCTGCACGTAGAAGCCGAACAAGGTCTGCCGCGATCCTTCTTCGAAAGCGCCCACCGGAGAGAGTTCCTGTACCTTAGTGGGCGAGTTCGAAAGAAATGCGGCCACGCTGCCGAAGGTAAAGTTACCGTTGGGGCGCTGGCGCGTCGAATCGTTAAACTGGATGCGCTCGAGGGAAAATCCGAACTTCAATGAGTGAGCCGAATGGGTCCAAAACGCATCCTCGTAATATTGGAAGGAATTTGAAACCAGAAGATTCTGCGAGGCGCTGCCCAGCGAGTTTGTCGCGGTCAGCCCGGATACAGTAATAATCGGCGCGGGAATTCCGGGCCTGACGCCCAAGGTTGTGTCTCCGGCTACCGCCGTAATTGCGGATACTGGTCCACCGTTGATGCCATGGACGCGGTTGAAACCGAACCGCATGGTATTCACCAAAGTGGGGCTGAACACGTGGGTCTCTTCAATGCCATACATCTGGCGGAAGCTGAACAGTTCCGTGAGTACATTCGCCAACGGATCCGGTTGGGTTTGCGGTCCACGATCAAAGAGCCACGAGCCAGAAAGAGTGTCCTTGTCTGAGAAGTGGTGATCGACGCGGGCTGTGGCGTAGTGCTCCTTGAGGTTTAATAGCGCGTTCACCGTGAGGTTCTGCGTGACGCCGCCATCACTAGATGGCGCACCCGCCGGAGCTACCGGCCAAAACGCCAAGTAGGGCCGGATTGCGGGAACGGCTGCCGCGCGCGATGCTGCGGAAGGTACAGTATCAAAGAACGTAGCACTGCGATGTTGCAGCACACCTTCGTAGGCGCCAAAGAAGAAAGTCTTATCCTTGATGATGGGCCCGCCGGCCGATCCACCGAATTGATAACGGTAAAACGGCGGGATGGGCTTCGCGGGATCATCGAAGTAGTTCTTGGCATCAAGACTGGCGTTGCGCAGGAAGCCGAACACGTTTCCATGAAAACCGTTAGTACCTGATTTTGTGATGGAATTGATGACGCCGCCTGAAGTGCGGCCGTATTCGGAAGGATAGTCCGTAGTGAGCACGGAAAATTCTTGGATCGCGTCAGTTCCCAAGTTAACGCCAATCACGCTACCTGGCGATCCATTGGTGTAGTCGTTGATGCTGATGCCATTCACTCTGTAGTTGTTCTCGTATGGACTGTGCCCAGAGACGGTGAGCTGATTACCGAATCCCCGATTGGCACGGTTAGTGGTGGCCGAATTCGTGCTGGCTTGCGTTCGAACAGTGCTTACGCCCGGTTGCAGCGTGGCCAACTGAGTCCAGTCGCGTCCATTCAAGGGCAACTCCCGCACGGTGGTCGAATCCACAACAGCGCTGATAGTGGCCGTCGAAAGCTCAACGGCTGGCAAATTGCCGGTGACTTCCACCGTTTGAGTGGATTGGCCTACGCGCATGGAGAAGTTCATCGTTTTCTGAGCGCCGACGGCCAGATCGATGTTGGAATTCACGATTTTGGCAAATCCTGAAGCGCTCACAGTAATTTCATAGTTTCCAGGCTGCAGATTGGGCGCCGAATAAAAGCCGCCAGAGTCCGTCGTTACATCCCGCGTAATCGTCGTTCCGGTATTTTTGATGGAAACCTGGGCGCCTGAGATCAACGCTCCGCTCGGGTCGGCAACAGTGCCCGACAGGGTTGCGCCAGTAACCTGTGAGTTCGCCGGAGCAGAAAACACACTTATCAAGACGGCAAGAGTGATGCAGCAAGCCGCAATCTTTACAACAAGTACCTTTGTCATCTTTCCCCCTCATGCGCAGACAGGCCGCCGGTTCGTTTGCTTGCGACCAATCTGATGGCGGTTTTTTCGAGAGATGGTTCACACCCACCGAACTGCCGGACATGTACCACGCGCTTCTTCAGGGGGTCAATATTTTCGTTACACAATCATTTCGTAAACAGTTTTTCTTGGCGCGAAAAAGGGCCTCATTCGCTTGCCTGGGGAAACAATCTTGTTTTTGCCAACTTCGTCACACAGGGAAATGAGCTTACTGAAGGCGCATGGTGAACTCCGATTGCGGAGTTCGCCACGACGAACTGCTATCGTCAGGATTTGTCCCTATTCTTTGCTCGCACTCAAAGTAGCGGGAACGTTGCCTTCTGGCCTGAAGCTGGTCACAGTATCGAGACCCAGTCCGGCATACCAAATGGTTCCGGTTGAATCCTGCTCAATTTTGGGAGGATATCCACCGCCGAGCAGTGTCCCGTGAGATCCAGGATGAATGCGGCCCAGATTATCCTGAAAAGGCAGAGGAAAGTAAGTGAATTTCTTCGTCTTCGGATCGAACTTGGCCAAAGCGCCATAGCTTCGAAGTGTGACCCAGATATTATCATGCGAATCTGCGTAGCACTCGTACTCTCCGGTGTACTTGAAAGGATCACGATACTCGGTGATCTTCCCTGTCCCGGGATCAAGCATGCCGATTGCTCCGGCGACATGTTCGGAGAACCAGACGTTCCCTTTGGAATCAAATGTGGGGCGTCGAGGACCGGAAGGTTGTGTGGGCGTGCGATATACAGACCACTCAGTCGTTCTGGGATCGTAGCCGACGATAATGTGCGCAGTCATGCCTACGGCCCATACGCGATCCTGCTTGTCGACTGTCATTCCGTAGTAATGGGCATTCTTGTACTCCGGCGCCGGATCATATTCCGTGATCTTCTTGCTAACACCGTCCAGACGACCGATTTTGCTGGCGCCCTGCATCTCTGTGAACCAAACGTTGCCCTTCGAGTCCGCCTTGATTGTGTGCGGCGTGCTGCGCGTCGGTGTGGGATATTGCTGGACTTTTCCGGTTTCAGGATCGACTTCACCGATGAGGCTGTCGCCAATTTCCGCCGTATAAATGTGGCCGTCCTTAGCGATGGTAATCCCGTGCGGTTCCACATCACGTTTGCCTTCGTCAGGATTGGGCATCACGTAGGTACGGTAGCGATCGGGATATTCCAGCTTGTGCGTATCCATCGCTTGTATCACGTCCATGCTCATTTCAGCGATGTAGACGGTAGAAGCATCTTTACTCGGGACCACGTCATGTCCGGGCATGTTTACGGCTGTCTTTCCCGAGCCCGGCGGCGGTAATTGATATTCGACATAAATGGCGCGAGCCAGGGCGTTTTCGTCAAGAGGAAGGTCGTCCAATTTCAAATCTCTGGGGGGGCCATCCACCGGAAAAATCTTGGAAAAGTATTCGATGATGGCGTCGCGCTTTTCGATCGGCACACCCGCGGGATTTACCTGCGGGACACCGGACCGGCCATTCGTTCCAGCAAGATCAAACATCCGTCCTACCGCGTTCCGCCAAGCATCTTCGTCGCGTCCGCCCATGCGTTGCCAAGGGATGTGTTCGTAACCATGACAACCCATGCATTCCTTGCGAAGGACATCGCGAGTAGGGCTCGGGGGGAAGAGCGTGTCGTAGTCAACGAGCTGATATCTTGGCTTAGCATCCTTCGCCGTGAGGGCTACGTCAACGGTCTTTGTATCACCTGGCTTTAGCTCAAGCTTGGTAACAGTGGATTCGAAATTGTCCTGAATTGCAGAGATTTCGTAGCTGCCAGGAGGAAGATTATAGAAGTGGTACTGTCCCTTCTGCGTAAAGACTGTGTACACCATGTGTCGGGAGGGTTCGTTGGCGCGAACGCGCACTGCAGTCAGCGAGGGGATATGTTCTCCCGAAGCAATACTGATCGCATAATCTCGATTCGCGGTCACCTTTCCGGTGACAACAGACCCGGCACCATTTTGCGCTGAGACTGGCATCGGTGACGCGGAAAACGCTAATGCGATCGCTAGCAGACCCCAACGAAACGGAGATTGTCTTTTCATCTACTCCCCTCCACGAGTGGAACAGCGCTCAACGCAGACAAATGCGACGCCGAAAAGGGCGCTCGAGTCCCAGCGTAACGCATCGTTACCATCGAATCCATAACTTACAGGTTTAATTACTTGTGCTTAGAAAGTTTTGAAAATGGATTTAGTTCGACAACCTTTTCGCATGTCAAGGATGAGGCCCAGCAGCCCTCGATGGCACAATACCGAATGGGTTTCGATGTAAGCCATTTGTATTTAATCCTATATAAAGTTTTCTGTTACAACACGCTTCGCAACGGCGCCATTCTTCAGGTTATTTTCATGTTCAGGCTCTAAGTTACCCAAGGGTTCTCTGTACAACTCATCTGTAATCTTCGCAAGAATAAAACGTTGCCCCACATCCATGACTAGCTTTCAGGATATTTGGAAGCTTGCGGCGTCACGCAGAGATTACGGCACCTGGTGCTTGGTCTCTTTCGTGACTTTGCTGACCGTCGCCGCAGGGATTTTGTTGTCAGGCTGCGCCACCAAAGAAGCGAGTGAAGAAGTACCTACTGTGACCGTCCAGGTGGGAGCCGCTGAAAAGGAAACGATCCGGCAGGAGATTCGATCGGAGGCGATCCTTTATCCTCGCGACCAGGCGGCGCTTGTTCCAAAAGTGTCCGCTCCGGTGGCTAAGTTTTACGTGGATCGAGGCACGCCAGTACGTGCCGGGCAAGTGCTGGCGGAATTAGAGAATCGGGACCTCGCCAGCGCCTACGCCGACAATCGAGCAAGCTCACAGCAAGCGGAAATCACGTATCAAAGTGTCGCGCAAAAAGATAAGCAAGATCTCACCATCGCCAAGCAGCAACTGGATGCCGCTCAAAAAATATTCAACAACCGCGAGTTTCTGCTGAAACAGGGCGCCATTTCAGCCAAAGATGTGGAAGATGCGCGCATCTCGCTGACCCAAGCCCAAAACGCATACGCAACGGCACAAAAGCAATACGATCTAGGAGCAGCCGAAGCACAAGTGAATTCTGCCAAAGCGAAAGCCGCGGGTGCTGAAGCGCAGCTTAGCTATACCAAAATCATCAGCCCCATCAACGGCGTGGTAACCGACCGGCCTTTCTATCCCGGTGAAATGCCGGCCGCCGGAACTGCGGTTATCACAGTGATGGATTTGTCTCAGGTAATCGCGCGCGCTCACGTGTCCCAGCAGGAAGCAGCTCAGTTAAAAGCGGGCGACGCGGCGACAGTCGCTGGGCCGGGTGGGTTGGCGGTTCCTGGAAAGGTTACGCTGGTTAGTCCTGCGCTGGACCCCAATAGCACGACCGTGGAAGTTTGGGTGCAAGCTGCCAACCCTGGGATGAGGCTGCGGCCCGGCGCCAACGTGCGGGTTGCCATGGTGGCAAGGACTGTCCCGAACGCCGTGGTGATTCCCGCGCAGTCGTTGCTGACATCCTCCGACGGTATCACATCCGTCATAACGCTCGATGCTGACAACAAACCACACAAGCAAAAAGTCACTGTTGGCATCCGCAATGGCGACGACGTGCAGGTCATCAAAGGCCTGCAGGGCGGCGAACGTGTGGTAACCGTCGGGGCCTTCGAACTCGACAAGTTAGACGAAGACGTCTTGTCGAAAACGAAGATTCAAGTGCAAGCACCCAAGATGCCCGAAGGGGATGAGGACGAGGACCAGTGATTCGCCATGCCTAGCTACGGGCGCAACGTTACCGTATTCGCTGCTCCGCATTTTGAGCGCACCATGCCACTTTTAGATGCCAACTAAGACGCAAACTCCTGTCGTACTTCCGCCACCACCCACCGTAGTTCCAAGCGAAGATCGTTCGCATTATTGGTTCGCGAGACATTCTAAATCGATTATTTTTTTGGTTCTGGTTCTGGCAGCTATCGGCATCTATGAAGCACTTTCGATTCCGATTGCCGTTTTTCCTTCGACGAATTTCCCACGCATTATCGTCGGCGTCGATAACGGTGTCATGCCCATTGACCAGATGGAAGTCACCATCACGCGCCCGCTCGAAGAAGCTCTTAATAGCGTCCAGGGCTTGCAAGACGTTCGCTCCGTTACCAGCCGCGGCTCGGCCGAAATCGATCTGTTCTTCGACTGGGGCGTCGATATGCAACAGACCCTGCTCATGGTGAATGCCGCTATTTCCAGAATCCAAAGCACCCTTCCCTCCACAGCGGCAATCGAAACGCATCGGCTCGATTTCGCTAGTTTTCCTATTCTGGGCTACAGCCTGACTTCAGAGACGGTTTCGCAGACCCAACTCTGGGAACTGGCCACTTATGATTTAAAACCACGCCTGAACCGTCTAGGGGGCGTGGCCAGCATTCTGGTACAAGGGGGGCAAGTACCCGAATTCCAGGTCACCCCTGATTCCGCGCGATTGCTTCGCGCGCATGTAACCTTGCAAGACATGCTGGACGCTGTCAACAAAACCAATGTGATTGACTCTCCGGGCTATATCACTCGCAACCATCAACTTTTTCTGGGACTGGTCAATGGCCAGGTGCAGACACCTGAGCAGATCGGGGAGATTGTCGTTAAGGACGTGAACGGCCTTCCTGTCCAGATTCGCGACGTGGGTACGGTCGGGCCCTCAACGGCACCCAATATTACCGTGGTGACCGCCAATGGAAAGCCTGCGGTGCTGATCAGTGTCATTCGACAGCCTGACAGCAATACAGTGGAAGTGGCCGACGCAGTGCACCAGGAAATCGAGAGTTTGCGTTCGGTGATACCGGCTGGCGTTCACCTAAGCATTTTCTACGATCAATCGAACATCGTGCGTGAGTCCATCGCCAGCGTTCGCGACGCTATCATTATTGGCCTGTTCCTGACTGGTTTGATCATTTGGGTTTTTCTGCGGGATTTGGGCACCGCGATCCTGGCCGGCGTGGTTGTGCCGCTCACCATCTGCGTGACATTCGTTGTGCTCAAAATCATGGGCCAAAGCTTCAACATGATGACCCTCGGTGGACTGGCCGCCGCAGGTGGCCTAGTGATCGACGACGCTATTGTGGTCGTTGAGAACATCGTTCTTCATCGTGACGGAGGCGAAGGTCCGCTTGAAGCAACCGCCAAAGCCTTGAAGGAACTCACCATTCCGCTAATTGGCTCAACGTTCACTCCGATCGTCGTCTTTCTCCCACTGGTTTCTATCACCGGAGTCACGGGAACTTTTTTCCGCGCGCTCGCAGTCGCCATGAGCGTGTCGCTCTTGGCCTCATTGGTTCTCGCGCTCAGTTGGACCACCAACCTCAGCACCTATATGATCCGCCGCAAACATCGTTTCGCCGAGGGTGAGGGGCGCGGGAACGGCGCCAAAGACAACAGTTACCTAGATGAGCTGGAATCGATCGCCGATCGTCCGGACCGCGCTCATGAGATTGACCCCCACTACTCCGAGCGGGATGAAATTCGGCGCATGATGGCTGCGGAGGAAACCTCTCTCAAAGGTGGCATATTCGGACGCATTCTCAAATTCTACGAACGTTGGGTTCGACTCGCTCTTGAGCACCCTGTCTGGCTCTCCAGTTTCTGCCTGGTCCTTATTGCGGTTTCCTACCTGAGTTACCGCCATCTCGGCAGCGACCTGCTCCCTGCCATGGATGAGGGAGGATTCGTTCTCGACTACGTAATGCCTCCCGGCAGTTCGCTGCAAGAGACCGACCGAGTAATTTCGCACGTTGAGTCGATCGTGCGCGCGATTCCAGAAGTTGAGAGCACCTCTCGCCGCACTGGCCTGCAGCTTGGTTTGGCGGCTGTGACGGAACCCAACACCGGCGACATCGCTGTGAAGTTGAAAGATAAACGAAGCCGCGGAATTGACGAAATCATCGGTGAAGCTCGGGCGAAAGTGAAACAACAGGAGCCCGGTCTGGACGTCGACTTTGTCCAGGTCTTACAGGATATGATTGGTGACCTTACCGGCGCCCCGCAACCCGTTGTGGTAAAGCTTTTTTCTCCTGACCCGGAACTGCTGGCAGCATGGGCTCCTCGCGTCGGCGACGCCCTGGGCAGGGTCTACGTCAATGGTAAGCAACCGGTCGTTGATATTGAAGACGGCATCGACAACACTACCAGCGGACCAGCCGTGGCCTTCAATGTAAATCCCGCTGCAGCTGCCAAAGCAGGATTCACAAATGATCAAGTCATCGTTGCGGCTTCAGCATTGATGGATGGCGAACCGGCCACCACTCCGGTGATCGTCAATGACAGGCCCTACGCGCTGCGCGTCCGGTATCCCGCCGCGAATCGTGCATCGTTAGAGGCACTCAGTAACACACTGCTCGTTAGCGCGAATGGCGGCACCGCGACGCTCGGCTCCATCGCCACCGTCGCCGAACTTCCAGGGCAAACTGAAATTCTTCGTGAGAATCTGCAGCGCGACGTGGAAGTCACAGCGCGGCTTGAGGGCTTGGACTTGGGAACTGGCGTTGCCGCGGTGCAAAAGGCTGTCAATGATTTGAAGCTGCCTCCATCGATTCATGTGGATTACGGCGGCACTTACAAGGAACAGCAGAAATCGTTTCATGACCTGATCGTGGTTTTGCTGTTGGCGCTCGTACTGATCTTTCTGGTGCTGTTGTTTGAGTTCCGTTCGTTCTCCGCTCCGCTAGCCATTCTTTCCTCGGCGATTCTTTCCACGTCAGGCGTATTCCTTGCGCTGCTGATTACGCGCACCACTTTCAACGTGTCTTCATTCATGGGCCTGATTATGGTGATCGGCATCGTCGCGAAAAACGGCATCCTCCTGCTGGATGCTAACCAAAAATTCCGTTCCATCGGCTTTTCGGCGGAGGAAGCCCTGATTCAAGCGGGACGACGCCGTTTGCGCCCGATCGTTATGACGGCCATGGCTGCGATTGCCGGCATGGTGCCGCTTTCACTCGCGCTCGGGGCCGGTTCGCAAATGCTACAGCCTCTGGCTATCGCAGTAATCGGTGGAATTTTGATTTCGATGATCTTGTCTTTGATCATCACTCCGGCTATTCAGTTCTATTTCACCCGCGAAGCTTCGACGGTGGTGTAGTGACGAGTTGACACAGGAGGTTTCTCACATGCTAAAGCGATCTGCAATGCTTGTCTGCGTCTTAGCTTTTTGCACAGCGTTGGTTGCCCCTGTCGCGTTCAGCGCGCCGCAGGCAGGAAGCTTCCACGTGATCCGACGCATACCTGTTGGCGGAGACGGCGGATGGGACTATCTCCGCGTCGATCCCGACTCGCGCCGTATCTATTTGTCTCGCGGTAGCCACATGATGGTCGTTGATGAGTCTTCCGGCAAAGTGGTTGGTGATCTCCCCGACACGAAAGGTATCCATGGCGTGGCTTTGGCGCCGGATCTGGGGAAGGGATTTACAAGCAACGGTGGAGACGGCTCGGTGACCGTCTTCGATCTGAAGACCATCAAGGCTCTTAGCGTAATCAAGGTGACCGGTGAAAATCCGGACTCCATCATTTACGACGCTCAAACCAAACGCGTATTCACTTTTAATGGTCGCAGTTCCAACGCCACGGCCATTGATGCCGTTGCCGGAAAAGTTGTTGGCACAATCTCTCTAAGCGGAAAGCCAGAGGAACCCGCTCTGGACGGACGCGGAAATATGCTTGTTAACATTGAAGACAAGAGTGTAATTCAAGAGTTCGACGTTAAGACTCTTGCTGTGAAGGGAAGCTGGCCATTGGCACCGTGCGAAGGGCCGTCCGCGCTCGCCTATGACAGTGCTCACCATCGTCTGTTCGCCGCCTGCGACAAGATTCTCGCTGTCGTTGACGCGGATAGTGGGAAGGTTGTGGCCAGTCCTCCAATCGGGGGCGACCCAGATGGCGATGGCTTTGATCCCGCGACAGGAATGATTTTCGCCTCCTGCCGCGAAGGGCTAGTCTCCGTCATCCATCAAGACTCGGCGGACAAGTACAGCGTCGTCGGGAACGTCACCACGCAATTCGGAACTCGGACTATGGCGATCGATTCCAAGACGCACCACGTGTTTACCGTGACGGCGGATTTCAAGGCCGCACCCGCACCGACGCCCGAAAATCCACGCCCGCGGCCTCAACCCATCAACGGCTCATTCGTGATTTTGGAAATAGGACAATAAGAACCATAATCCAAACAGCTGTGGCGAGTACAACGGGCCGTTGGTTACCACTATCACCTTGAGAAGCGAAGTCGCAGGCTGCAAAATGCTCAGTCGCTCGCGTGACCGTCTTCGCTAACGATAATTACTGGAAAACGCTAAAGGTGACAGTCCTGCGCCATCAGCAACCTTCGTAGCCTCGACGGAGACGTCCTGGTTTGTTTGCGCAATCCAGTTCTTGATATTTCTGCTTGAGCTCCCGGATAAATCAACAAATTGTACGCCAACAGTTTTCCTGGATCGACTTCTCCAAACCACTTTCTCTTCGGCTTCTATCCAGGGCTGCTCAATTGAGCATTGAAATCGGAGATCGGACAGATGGCCGCCACTAATCTCCGAGACGGCGCGCGGAGCAATTCCTCTTTCACTAGTCCAGAATGATTCCGCTGTTGCCATTCCCAAGCTCCGCAGATGAGAACAAACCATTATGACGGACGTGGTGGCGGCGTCAGAAGCCAGACTCTCGTTATGCCGTCGTGTACGGTCGGGCATGTTCAGATCATGATGCCAAGAGTCGCTCGTAAGGACTTTTATAGCACTGCTAACGACCCGGAGATCGGAGTACAAATAACGCTTACGTCTCTGCGCTATTGTATTCGCGCGCTAACGTTAGGATAGATTGCGATCGACACCGTTTTAGACCCGGATTTGGCAAACATTTTCCAAGCATCGTGAGATAGCTCCTCACAACGAAAGCGGTGATCAGACGATGATAGAAGTCCATTGACCTGAGCCTCGTTGCTGTCAGAAGAAACAAATACCACCAATCGTGATAGCCCGACGTGAAAATACCTGTCATATATCTGGCCTAACAGCTTTGCAGTTAGTGGTGTCCGGCCGCTCACAAAAACAGCGCCGCTCACATTGTCACCTTCTTCAAACATGAATGGATTGTGCTCCAGCAAGGCCCACGTTGCATCTGTATCTGACAGGACCTGCAACACAAACTTATGCGTGGAGATGCCGACAATTGCTTGCGACCGCTTCTTTTTGAACTGCAGCACGCCATCTCGAAGAAATGCCCTGGAGCGCCCCAGGCGCACTTTCGTATAGCCTTTCTCTCTGAGATGGCGAAACGCATGCTCGTAGGCAGCAGCAATAGCCCCTTCCTGTACGAACTGCCGATTTCCATCACGAACGCCTACATGCCGTATGTGTGGAGAACCTTGCTCATAGGTGAGCAAAAGCCCACCAATCGGCTCGTCTTGCTTTTTGATCAGAAGGAGGTCGCCATTTTCGAACCTATAGCTCAGTTTTTCTAAAGAAAGCACGAACGCCGCGTGGCCATATGTTTTCTTAAGGTGAGGTATGTACATATTGAAGTAGAAATCTTCAAAACATTTCGGATCATGCGTGACTTCACACTCCAAACGATTGGTTTCAATCTTACGGGCGTCGGATCGGACGCTTTTGCGCCGCATGGTTGTTGGATCAGGCTCCAGAGGAGCTTCGCCAGTAATCCACGCCGGGATGATCACTCCGCGTTTCAACTTCAGGTATTTCAGATGGAACTGGTGAACTTCGGCAAAGACCGCTGAACTTCCAGTTGATCCCCTCGGAACCTCCTTGAGAGCGCTCCACAACCACGCACGTCCCAAAAACTGCTCACGAAACGACGAGCCGAAAATCAAGTCAATTAAATAGCTCTTATATTGCTTTGTGACAACGTACAGACAAACCTCGAGCGGCAGATGAGTGTTTTTCTCTTCTCCGGATACGCGCCACACTTCCGGCCGCAAGGGGCGAAGCTTGTCATACCAAGACGCGACCGGATTTGCGAAAACACGAAATCGGGCAGGAAGAGCGCGGTAGAGCTTTTTAGCGATGCGATGTAAGAACTCGGGCCAATCCAACTGCGACCTCCTGCTTCGCGTCGGCTCCAATTTCGATTCGCGTCGAATGTCTATGCCCTGATGCATATCGTTTGCCACCGTTTCTCCTACAGGTAAACGATGGGTACAAGTGTGCAGCCAAGTTCCTTAAGGTACTAGAAGAACATAACATCACCACCACATCCTGCTGATACACAAGGGCTTAAATAAGGCCGCACATATAGTATGACGGTTATTCAGTTGCCTCTCCGCCTTATCCCTAAACGGGTGTGTACGGACTCAATGCGACCGATCACTCTGAGCGAGGCGTTGTGCCGGCCTCTTGGAATAGGGTATGACGATTATCCCTCTCTACTGCGGGAGTACATTCACCCCCGAGAATCTCAAGCGCGAACCCCTGATTTAGGAATAAGTCTCGCTGGTCTAGAACACGCGGATATTTTCGGTGCAATCAACTTCGGAATAATCGAGAAACCGTGCTGCCTTATTCAAGGAATCACCTCTCCGAGAAATGGAACCAGCCTCCGCAAGTTTCTTCAAGGCGGAGGAATTCTGGACCCGACGATTCTAGCAATCGATATCGCGAATATATCCGCTGTCCTGGCAACGATGAACGTGCAATTCCCAGACGTACAGTTTTCGGTGGCTGATGCGTCGAACTTAGCCTCTTTTCCGGATAGGTCGATTCAAGTGCTGGTGCAAGACCACTTGCTGAATTGCACGCCACATGCAAACCACGAGAGCATCATCCGCGAAGCAGCGCGGCTGCTTGATCCCCAAGGCTTTCTGATCCTCAATTTTTCCGTTCATGCGTCAGCAGCCACAACACCCGTGTGGACGCACTCGGAATTCGAGAAATTATTTGGATTCACTCTGAATGATCGCGCCTACTGTCTTAAAGATCTGATCGAGAATCCATGCACTCGCGAGAAGTACAAATCGGTGTTACCGGGGACAATGGTAACTCTGGATTTGAGTCGGTCGATCGTAATCACACCTCCCACCGGCAATTTCGAGTTTTATTTCACGAGGTCGGAACTGGAGGCACGTCTGGCAAGGCATGGCCTGCGATTTGTTTTCGCGACAAGTGAGAGCGGTATTGATAGTCACGGATTTAGCTGCCTTCGTTATCGCACGGTCGTTCAACATTGTGGGTAGATGAACCCTATCCGTATCTCGAAAATCCAGCTCTCGTCAAAGACGGACGCCGAACTATCGGCAACAATCGATGGTTTACCGTCCTGCTCGCGAGGAGAACGGCTGTGGTTTCGATTCCCAGCTGAGTTCTTCCACAGCATACGCGAGGGAGGCGAGCCGTTTTTAGCGGCTCTCCTGCCGATTGCAATGTCACTCCGGCAACCCATAAGCATTGACGGCATGGTTTCAGAGCAGTTGCTTGCCGGTTGCCGCCACATCATGTCGCTTTACAGAACTTGGGATCGACGACTGAAAACGATTGAATTGAGGGCTCCGGTAATACGCCGGGAGGAAGCCGGCAGTGCGATCGGTTGCTTCTTCACAGGCGGTGTGGATTCATTTTATAGCGTGTTGAAAAATCTGAAGCACGAATCCAGGGGGAGCCGAATATCGCATCTGCTCTTCATTCGTGGTTATACGAACTGTCCGCTTGAGAATGAATCTCTGTTTGGCCGGTTATACACGAGCTTGCAGAGGGTAGCCATCAACCTGAATATGAAACTTTTGGTGATCTCAACAAATTTGAGAGCATTCATTCCGCCGGCAGCAGCAGGTTGGGATTGGTATGCCGGATCCTTGCTGGCTGCTCCGGCTCTTTGTCTGGCTCCAGTGTTCCGGAGGATTCTCATTCCCTCCGGGGATACGTACTGGACGCTATCTCCATGGGGAAGTCATCCATTAATTGACCCGCTCTGGTCAACTGAAACCTTGGAATTTGTCCATGACGGTTGCGAGGCATCGAGATCGCAAAAACTGGAACGTTATATCACGGGATCGAATGTGGCTTTGAACCACCTGCGCGTATGTGATTACGATCAGAGCGGCAGTCACAATTGCGGTAACTGCGAAAAGTGTTTACGGACGATGATTGCCTTGCGGGCCTTGCAGGTCGAATTTCCGCCCTCGCTATTCGCACAGCCACTTGATATTAACCAGATTCGCCGATTGGATGGCGGTCAGCGAGTCACAGGCTATTACCTCCGTGACAACCTCCAACTTCTACAGTGTCATGCGGCCGACGCGGAACTGCAAGCAGCCGTTTGCCACGCGTTGCGCGCTGATCCACTGCGCTGGGCCTCGCGCCAGGCGCGGGCTACTGTTCAAGAACTTGACCGCCGACTGCTGAAGGGACGGATCAGATCGTGGGTGCTGGCAGAGGCCGCGCGCGCAGCACAAGACTCGGAGGTTCGGGCCTCCCCCCTTCGATGGGCAATATCACACTTGTGGCGGTCACAAATAAACAGCCGCGGACCGGCCGAGGCCAAAGAAGAAGATCCGTGCCTCTAGTGCCGGCGATCGTTCTCGGTGAGGGGTATGCGGGTGCCACAATGATGGGTGTTGTCCGAAGCCTGGGACGCGCGAACATCCCGGTGTCAGTTTTTTCCTCGCATCCACACTCTCCTGCGAGATTTTCCCGCTATTGCGATTACCATCAGGTTCCTGATGCGGTTCGACAGCCCGCGGCGCTGGAGGGATTTCTACTCGAGTACGCAGCTAAGCTTTCTAGAAAGCCGATTCTGTTCCTTATCGGCGATGCCGAAGTCAGTTTCTTGGCTGAGCGTGCCGAGCGATTCCGCCGGTACTATCAATTTAATCTGGCGGCGCCAAGACTCGTTCGGGATCTCGCGAACAAAAGAAGCCAATACGAAATCGCCGTCCGTTCCGGCATGCCGATCCCACGCACCTATTTTGGCCTGAATTCAACAAACGTTTCCTCGCACGATGTGGAATTCCCGGTAGTAATCAAGCCCGTCTATGCGCACCTGTGGCCATGGCGTGGAGTTACAAAAGCGGTTTCCGCGAAACATCCCGGCCAGCTCGAAGAGCACCTTAGAGAATTGGAGAACCGAAACATCGAGGTTGTGGTTCAGTCCATTATTCCCGGCCCGCCTTCTGAGTTGTACACGGTGGTGGCATACATCAGTAACTCGGAGTCAACGGCGTTGGCAGCAAGCCTGCGGAAAATCCGACAGTTCCCGCTCGACTTCGGCTTCGGGTCGTTAAACGAGGCAGTCATCGTAGAGGAACTCGAAGCGCAGGTAATTCATTTCCTTCGAGGCTTAGGCTTCACTGGGGTTTGCGGGATCGAATTCAAATACGATTCGCGCGATTGCCGGTTCAAGTTTATAGAACTGAACCCACGGTTCGAGCTAGCCCACTGCCTGATCGCAACCGCAGGAGCAGATGTTGCCAGAGCGATGTACGCAGATCTCAGCGGTCACCAAATCGCTGCTCGTAGTCACTACCAGTTTGGCTTGCGCTGGATTTCACTCAGCTTAGATTTGAAGGCCACTCGCGTATTGTTCGCTCGCGGAGAACTATCTTTCGCTAATTGGATTGATTCGATCCGCAATGTTCGAACGGAAGCATTGCTGACGTGGGACGATCCTTTGCCGGGACTATGGTCTTACGGGCGTACCGCCGGTTGCGCATTTCTCCCAGGCCTCTTCAACTCTCCGAGAGTTGTACCCATGCGGGATGATGGAGAAGCGTTGTGAAAAGGAAGCTTCGGAACGCGGCCAATTTATTGAAATACCGGGCAAAGGTGTTGGCGGCATTTTGCTGGAGACGGCTGCTCTTCCGGACGCGCTTCATTGCGATTACAGGCAGCGTTGGCAAAACGACAACAAAAGACGTACTCGCGACGATGCTTCGCGATATGCCGGCGCCGACACTAGCAACGAAGAGATCTTCGAACGGCGTCAAACATATCGCTAGAGACATTCTTCGCGCACGGCCGTGGCATCGGTTCGTGGTGCTCGAGGTTGGAACCGACCGACCCGGCTGGATCCGACGTAGCAGCTGGCTGATTGGACCTGACGTCGCAGTGATCCTGTCGGTTGCACGGACCCATACTAATAACTTCCCTACTCTCGAGGATACGGCTGTCGAGAAGGCAGCGTTACTAACTGGCCTTCGTCGAAATGGGGTAGCCGTCCTGAATGCGGATGATCCCCGTGTTGCAGCAATGGCAATAAGGTGCCGTGCGCGTGTTGTCCGCTTCGGCCGATCTCCCGAAGCAGATGTCCTTGCAACCGACGTTTCCAGTCAATGGCCCAGTAGACTTTCGCTATCGATAACAACGGATGGCGAGACCGCGCGAGCGAGTACTCAGCTAGTGGGGACGCACTGGACTCCTGCCGTGCTCGGTGCCGTATCTGTGGCGCTCGAATGCGGAATGAAGCTCGGCCACGCTGTCCAACTGATTTCCCAAATCCCTCCAACCACCGGCCGAATGGAGCCTTGTACCTTGCCAAACGGTGCGGTGATGCTTCGAGACGATTTCAATGGGTCGCTCGAAACGTTCATCGCTGCATTTGAGGCACTCAAGTCCGCCAGAGCTATGCGCAAGATTTTGGTAATCACGACGGTGGGGGACAGCCCCGAAAGTTGGGATCATCGAATCATGCGCATCGCAGCCGAAGCAGCGAGCGCAGTCAATCTACTCGTTCTGGTTGGCAAGAAGAAGGACACCAAACGAGCGGGAAAGGCGGCGCTGGCGCACGGCTTATCACCCATGGGGCTGCACGAATTTGACGATTTGCAACAGCTTGCGACCTTTCTCAAGTCGCTTCGCCTGGGAGACCTGATTCTGTTGCGGGGGCGCACGACTGATCACATCACGCGCGTCTATCATGCTCAATTCCGGGAGGTGTCCTGTTGGAAGACCTACTGTACGGAAAGGAATCTCTGCGATCACTGTCCAGAACTGTTCAGGAAAGATAAGTTCATGAAAACGCCCGATATGGGGAGCCTTTAGGTGTGCGGAATCTGTGGTGTTGCATTCGCAGATGGTCGCAAGGCACCAAGGCGGGATGTGCTGGAGGTAATGACCGAACTAGTCCGGCATCGCGGACCCGATAGCGCGGGATACTTTGAGGCAGCTGGCGCGGGCTTCGGATTCCGCCGTCTCAGCATCATTGATCTCGAAACAGGCGAACAACCGATCTCGAGTGAAGACGAAGCGGTCACCGTCGTTTGTAATGGCGAAATTTATAATTTCGTTGAATTGCGCCGGAAATTAGAACAAAAGGGGCATCGTTTCAGAACGCGCTCGGATGTCGAAGTGATTGTTCACCTCTATGAAGATCACGGCGCAGATTGCCTTCGTTTCCTGCGGGGCATGTTTGGGTTCGCTCTCTGGGACCAGCGCCTGAAGAGGCTGATGCTCGCGCGCGATCGATTAGGTATTAAGCCCTTGCATTACGCTCTAACGGCGAATGCAATCTACTTTGGATCCGAACAGAAGTCGATTCTCGCGGTAGCCGAAGATTTTCCTTCAGAAATCGACGTTCAAGCTGTGTCCGACCTGCTCTCGTTCGGATACGTGGCAGGTGCGCGCACATTATGCCGAGGCATTCGACGTCTGCTACCAGGCCACTTTTGCCTCTATGAAAAGGGATCTCTCTCGAGGCATCGCTACTGGGAACCGAGTTTTGGCTCTTGCGTTGAAGCACGCGACTCGCTTTCTTCAAACGAATGGGCGGAAGCTATTCGGGAAAAATTGAATGAGACGGTGCGGATTCATATGCGCAGCGATGTCCCAGTGGGCGCGTGGCTGAGTTCGGGCATTGATTCGAGTGCCGTGGTAGCCATCGCATCGCGTTTCGCGAGTAAGCCAATTCAAACCGTCACGGTCGGATTTGACGATCCGATGCTCGATGAGACCAGACGATTCCCGACTCTCAATCGCTTCCCGGGCTTTTCGATCGCGAATGAAGTCGTCGGGTGCGGGCACGGCGACTTCGAAATGTTCCCACAAGCCCTTTGGCACTGCGAAGACCCGACGCATGTAATGATCCCGCGGCTAATTATGGCCAAGGCTGCTGCCCAGCATGTGAAGGTTGTACTTACGGGTGAAGGAGCAGATGAAATTCTTGGCGGCTATCACTGGTATAAACACGACAAACTTCTTCGCCCGTTCACTGTGTTTCCCCGTGCGATCCGGCGATTAATGTTACCCGTTTTGCGCCGCCTCCCAAGGTGGAGCGCTCCGATGACGCGGCTTCACCTTGCTCCATCGGGAATGAATCTGGAGCGCTATCTGGCAATACATGCGCCGATCGCGGGTTCGTTAGATCGAGTTCTCCTATCGAAAGAGTTTGGCCGTGAATTGTCTGAGCCGGCTGAAGATGCGATTGATCTGCCCGCCGCATTCGCCAGCTGGAAACCCTTTGAGCAATTGCAATATTTCGATCTCACCATTCGGTTGCCAGAATTCGTCAATCACGCGCTCGACCGTGCTTCCATGGCCTACGGCGTGGAGGTGCGAGTACCCTTCCTCGACCATGAACTAGTTGAATTGCTTTCTCGCGTTCCACCAAAGCTTAAAATGCGTGGGTTTCGGGAAAAGCATATATTGCGAGAAGCGCTACGGGGTGTTCTTCCGGAAGAAGTGCGGACTCGGCGCAAACACGCCCTCAGTGCACCGTTCCAGCAATGGTGGCGGGGGCCTCTACCGGAATTTGCCATTGAAGCTTTGTCTAAACGCAATTTGCGCGAAAAAGGTTACTTTGAGTCTCAAGTCGTACACGATCTGCTCGAACGTCAGCGTCGTGGAAGTGGGTCGTATGCGTACCACCTGACTGCGGTCCTAGCAGTTCAGATTTGGCATACTATTTTTAGCCCAGCAGCGATGGCCAATAACGCCAAGCACAAGCGGGCCTCAATCGCTGTCTCTACCTCGTCGCACCGAAGCTGACGCCGGCTTTTTTACGCAGAGAAATCCTGCGAAGTTGAACCACTGAAAAAACGTCTCGACGATTTCGAACCCGTTCCGATGAAAAAGCTCTAGGTTCTCCTCCAACCGATATGGGACTAACACGTTTTCGAGCGCTTCGCGCTTCCGCAAAATCTCCGTCTCCGAATACCCCTGGCTGCGCTTGAATTCGTAATAGTACTCGACAAAGAACCGATTCATGTGGCCGCTATTCGTGAGAATTTTCTCTGTTACAACTAAGATCCCCTCATCCTTAAGTCCCTGGTAGATCCAACGGATCAGATCATCCCTGCGCAGCGGCCGAATAAACTGGAGCGTCCAGCACATGGTGACGATGCTGGCATTTTGAAGGACAATATCCGGAAGCTGTCCGTTCAAATCCGCATACTTAACCTCAATTCGGTCCTGAAGGCTTTTTCGAGCAATGTTCCGTTTTGCTTGCTCCAGCATGGGCAGCGAATTGTCATATCCGATTAGTTTGGCGGCGGTGGGCAGGTCATCGCAGACGCCGAGGAGGGTGGTCGCCGTAGAGCAGCCCAGGTCGTAGACGCAGCTCCCGGGAATCCAAAACTTCTTAGCGATATCCTTAAGCATGCGCTGCTGTTCTAAGTAAAATGGCACGCTGCGCACCAACATATCATCGAAAACATCAGCCACTTCGGAGTTGAACTCGAAATCGCTGGTGCGTTCCGTCGTGGAACGAAACACTTCATCTTTTTTCATGTTGTCTGAGCTCCAAGCAACGTCGCATTCCAGAAAATCAATTAGAATTGGAACGTCTCCGAAATAAGAACCCGCGAGTTTCTGCTTTTTCTGAGACACCTCTTACCCGCCACGGCTGCGCATAAACAAATTCCCTTAAAAGTTCAAAACCACACTTCTCAACGCAGGCCACCACCTCGTCGCGATTGATGCACCAACTAAGGAATTGTCCATAACCCGCACGGTTCAGATTGTGAACCACGACGAAGGAAGGCGAGCGACACACCGTTTGTAATCTCGCAACGTAGAGAAAATCGCCAGACAAAGAGGCGAGTTTTTCGGCAACCGCGTTCCAATCCTCAAAATAGTGCAGTGAGCTACTGCTAACCACGAGATCGAAAGTTTTTCCCTGGAGATCGCCTTCGTCATGGTGAAACTGAACATCCGGTAGCAATTTCCTGCCGACCGTGGCTAGACTGGAAACGTCAAAGCATTGATAGTCGATAGTGACTTCGGGAAGCAGCGCCTTGCTGTAGAGATAGTAGTGACCGATGCCTCCGCCCCAGTCGAGTACGGAAAGCTGCTCTTTCTTTCGCGCTGCTCGTGCCAACACATATCCGTAGGACATCATAACGTTGTGATACATTCTGTTTTCCCGCGTAAAGCTCCAGGGAAAATGGGCCACCCCTAACGGGCCGGGGCCTTCGAGATTGCGTACGAGCGTGGGCCAATGTTTCTCTTGCGCTTCAGCGACGCCCAAATCACTCCAACCTGCGGCCTTCACTTTGGCCGCGCCCCAACCTCCGGGAATGTAGTCCATATCAGCGAAGATACGATCCCTGAGATCCGTTAAAGACGAGGAGATCTTTTCCTTCAGCTTTGCAGCAAACCTCCCACACCGGCTTCTCGCAAGCCTAGAAACAAATGTTAGAGGTCGCATTGTTGCCAAAGGCACGTCCATACCTACCGGCTTCTATTAAATGCGGCGTAACAATTATGTTTGGACATCAAACCAACAGGAAATCTTGTCTACGAGCTGCCGACGCTAACGCACGACTTGATGATCCGCTCACTTGCACACAAGCCGCAACAGTTTATCTCCGAAGTGAAAGAACTGGGAAGTCCTCACACGGCTTCGACGATATTCGCGGTGAACTCAAGCGCGTCATTGTCCAGGTGTGTTTTCCTGCAAAATCGACGAAACCCTCTCTTCTCAGGTCCGCCTTACTTTTAGCGGCCGTATTAGTATCCTCGTAGGGACCGACCAATACTTGGTAAAGTTCACTTCCCGGCAACTTTGCGACGAATACGCTGAACTTTTTCTGCCAGAGTTGATCGGCCAAACCAATGGCATTTTTCTCGTTCTTGATTGCCGCCACTTGAAGAACAAACCGTACGAGTTCTTTGCACGCTCCGGATTAACCGAGGCCTTTGATGAAGGTGCGTGATTTGTATTTGGGAAAGGCGAATTGTCCGATGTATTCGGCAAAATTGGCCGAGTCCCTGCGGACTCCTTGGTCAAGCGCTGATTGCGGGCATTCCGCCGACTGAAGTATCCGACGGCCGCTAGTAACAAAAGGCCGCCATGCAGTGCCATAAATTATTCGCGTGTGTCCGACTCTTGTGGGTGGACTCATCTTCTGTGGCGCGTTTGAAGGGCGGGAGCAGGTCACAGTTGAGTACTGTTGGACATAGTCAGACTTACTTTGTCAGAGCACCTATTGAGACAATACCTGCCGTAGCTTACCGTATCTGAAATATGGGCACCGCCTGACATCGAAGAGTTGTTCACATTCCCAACCTGGAACGTAAAATGAAATCCACATGACGAACTCGGCTCGCAGTTCAACCGGCAAAGGCGACATGGGATCGTGAAGGGTCTGGATCCTTACCGGTTGCGTGCCTCTAGAATGGTGGTTCTCACGCCCTCTTGCGACATGAGGCGAGCCGCCGACAACCCCGCTGCTCCGGCACCGACAATAATTGCCTCAGCCTGGTGGCGACTCACTGTTCTCCTTGCGCCGAATTGCGGGAAATCCAGACGACCGCGCGCCCAAGATTCACAGCGTTCCATGAGGCAGCGTTCGAAATGTGAGCAAATGTAGTGATGTGAGGAGACAGAGCGATACTATCTTCCCACTGATCGCGCACTTCGCCAGCCAAAATATATATGGACCGACGCTCGTGATATAAACCAACCGATTCCAGCGCCGGGACGGTACAAAATCAAGGTACCCAGACCCAGGCTGCTAGCTTGCTGGCTTGGTCACTACCGATCTCGATAGTCTCGATAATAGTCGTGATAGTGGTGGCCATCACGCATGATACCCCGATCCGCCACTCCCATATCCAAGGACCGTTCGATTCGGAACGTAAGTATAGAATCTCGCGGTATTCTGACTGTTCGGCCTTGAGCTTCACCACCTTGGATAGCCCCGACAATCGCTCCGACTAGGCTGTCGTCCCGTGTAGATTCTTGGCGATTTGAATTCGTCCGTATTGCATAACGTTGACCATTAACTGTGACCGACTCAAAATCGATTATTAAATCATTGTCTCGAGCGACCCTCACGATCAGTTCGACGGGCGAGCCGCGGGGTATGGCCAGACGTCCATCGTCCCCGCGAATATCTTGGTCGACGACAGCGGAATAGATCTCATTGCTCTTTCTTTCCACGTCAATAGCTTCATTCGTTCGTACCGGAATCACCGTACCCCGCACGATTGTAGTAAGTCGATCATGCCCGCTATAACCGTCTCGATCCCGTTCCCGGTCCTGTCCGTATGCTACCGGCAAAACGGAGCAAACTATTAAGCCAACCAGGCACCGCATTCTGGAAGAAATCATAAGTTCCTCCTCAAGTCGTAGTAAGCGTATCCACCGGCAGTTACCGTTAACATCCATTTTTCTACGTAGAGGTGGCTTGCTGAGCTTGTACCTGATGTCACTTTAGAAGAGCGGAGCGTTTCGTCTTGTCTCGTGTCGATCAGGGGTAATAATCTATTTAATGTCAGGGTTTCAGCCGGCTCCAGAACTGCCGCAACTCGGGGCCGCTCGAGAGGCACACCTGCTTGCTGCTTCCGTTGCGTTTCATGCTCTTATAATCAAGGTTGCGCGACAGGAATGCGCCAGAAAACAATCCCCGGACGACGGCCGAATCTCATGGCATTTGCTTAACGCCTTGTGCCCAGCCATAGGGGTGATGCCGAATGCTTGTCTGGCCTTTCAAAGTAACGCCAAGAGCTTTATCTTTTCGATTTTGGTATTCGCCTGATTCGCCGTAATCAGAATTTTTGGCACTCGCCAGGAAGCATTAACAAGTAACCGCAGGGATTAATGAGACTTATATAAGCGGACTTTAAAACCTCCAGAAAGAAACGGAATTGAGCATTCTCAGTCGTTTGCGTGGGTATAGGCGGAGCCAATTCGGCATGATTTGGGCGCAGGTGGGCAAATCTTGGACAACCGTTTGGGGCAACTAGGTCACTCGTTCATCTTTCCGCCCAGGATATAAAGAACGAAGCGCGGAGCCAGCCATGCGCGCTGCGGCGCGCATTTTGACTCCCAACGTGAGGGTTTGGGCACCACCGTTAGCGCGCACGATTAGCATCGTGACGTCGTCGTCAGATAGATTCTCCGGATACCTCTCCGCGATTTCGCCAAGCAGCGCGTCAATCAGTTTTTCCGGTTTGACGTCACCCAGCAGTTTCAGAATCCGCAGCACGCCTTCCTCGCCCAGCTTTTCCCCGTCGGCATCGCTAGATTCGATCAGCGCGTCGGTATACGTTACTACGCAATCGCCGGGCTCAAGTTCAACGTCGAAATGCTCGTATTCTGTGATGCTCAAGAGCCCGAGCGGCAAATTCAACGGACCGGGCAGGCGAGACGGACCCTCATGTCCCAGCAGGTTCCATTCTTTTTGCTGAGCCCTGTAGAGAATCGGGCGCGGGTGTCCGGCATTGCACACGATCAGCCTTCGGCTGGGCGCAAAAAACGTGCTGACGATTGCCGTGGCAAACGTTCCACTCTTAGACAAGGCCGAAAATTGCTGATTCAACAAACGCACGAACTCCGCCTGATCCCAACGATTGATAAATCGTCGCATTAGCGTCCGGAGATCGGCGGCGATGGCCGCAACCGACGTTCCGTGCCCAGAGACATCGGCCAGCAGCAAGCGGGTAATCCGGCCTGCCGCGCAGCTTGAGGCGTAGTAAACGTCGCCGCCTCGCTGTGCCTGTCCATGGGGTCTGCTATAGACCCAGGCGTCCAGCCCACCTATGACGACGCCACGCGCCGTCAGCTGGCTTCCGCCACACACCTCCAGGCATTTCATGTGTTCCGCTGGCGAATCACTCATGGGGGGCATTATACGAGCCTCACCGCCTGCGCTAAAACGGGAAATATTCTCGGAAGGAGAGTTCGCTAGAAACCTCCCAACAGAGTTGGGGCCTTTTCGCCTTTCAGCAAAAACAGGAATCGTAGTAATCGCTGCTATTTTTCCGGCGCCAAAGACATAACCACGCAATATACCGTCGAAAAGGGACAGCCCCACCGTTTGGAGACCCTCGCAGGCCCGAACGCAGGCCGGTTGTTCGATCTGTTCGAACAGGCAAAGCACGGTTGCGGCAAATAAAACGATTGCTATGGTGGGGCGCCCCGTGTCCGGCGGGAGTCATACAAAGGCTGCTTTGGCAATGGATGCGTTCTAGGAAAGCCTCAAGCAGTGAGAGCTTGGCTGGCGGCGTAGTCGCCAAAAAATGCCCCGCTCCTTCGCCACAACTTTGCAAGATCCGGAATGGTCCGCTGCGCGCGCTCGGAAGCGCTACGTCCAGTGCCAGCGGCAATTCTCCACACGTTGGCGACCGAGAATGAGGTTCTAACACCTCAAACAACGACGAGGCAGACCGAGTACTAGGCGGGCAACGTGCGCTGACTGCTTCCGACGGTGAAGACTGAACGTTCATTGCCGTGAGGGTGCGGCCACGAGGGCCATGATTGACAGCGAGGTAGTTCTGTTGTAAACACCACTCACAATTGAACCTGTGACGACCTGCTAGATTGATGAATCATTTTTACGAAAGATCACTCGATACTGGAGGGCTAGTCATGCGTCTGGAGATCCGTTGCGATCGCACAACTCCGGCGATTTTGAGTTGTATCAGCCGACTAGTGTTCTTTCTTTTTGTCGCCTGCACGACTATTTCCGCGCAGTTGCCGACCGCCACTGTGCTTGGCGTGGTGAAGGATAGCAGCGCTAGTCTTGTGCCGGATGCGAAATTGACCATACGGAACGTGGAAACGGGCCAGACGCGCACGGTGAACTCCGATTCGGAGGGCGCTTACCGTTTTTCGGCGCTGCCGGTGGGAAATTACGAAATTCGCGTCGAAAAGGACGGGTTCCGCACGGAAATTCAGAGCAACCTCACACTTACCGTTTCCGAGGAAGCTGTGTTGAATTTCGCGCTGGAGGTCGGGTCCATCGGGCAGTCGGTATCGGTGACCGCGGAAGCCCCGCTCGTCAATACCACCAGCGGTTCACTCGGCGGTCTGGTGAATGAAGAGAAGGTTGCCGATCTACCGTTGAACGGCCGCAATTATATTGACCTCACACTGCTTCAGCCGGGCGTCACTCAGCAGGTGGCCGGCGCTGCCAACGGCAACGCCGGATTCGTCGGAACCTATTTCAGCAGTAACGGCGCGCCTGTACGATCGAATAACTACCTGCTGGATGGCGCCATAATGACCAACGTGCTCGGCGCAAGCTCCGCCTCCGCCAGCGGTTCGACCCTGGGCGTGGACGGTATCCGCGAATTCCGCGTGGTTACCAATTCTTTCAGCGCAGAGTACGGGCTCACCATGGGCAGCCAGATGATCATCGTCAGCAAGAGCGGCACCAATGCGTTCCACGGCGACATTTTCGAATATCTCCGCAACAGCGCTCTCGACGCCGCGAACTATTTCGACCGGCCCGTTTTGGCCAACAACTTCCGCCGTTTGCCCGAATTTCGGCGCAACAACTTCGGCGGCGCCATCGGCGGCCCCATTCGCAAAGATAAGACCTTCTTTCACGCTGTCTTCGAAGGTGTGAAAGAACAAAAGGGTGTAACCCTTATCGACAACGTCCCGGCCGCGGCCTGCCACACCGCGAATAACGTCGTGGATAATGTGGCCTGTTTGGGTGCTACCACCGCGGGAACCACAACCGTTGCTCCTTCGGTACGGGCCCTATTGGCTCTCTATCCTTCGCCCAATTTGTCCGGCAATCAGTTCACGTTCCCCTATACCCAGCCGACAAACGATTACTTCGGGCAAATCCGCGTGGATCATAATTTTTCGAGCAACGACAGTTTGTTCGGGCGATACACCATTCAGGATACCAAGCTGTCTCTTTCGCAGAATTTTCCCGGTGAAGGAACGGACAACCAGACTCGCTCGCAGCTCTTCACCATTTCCGAAAATCACATTTTTTCGCCCGCCTGGCTGAACACTTTCCGTGCGTCTTTCAGCCGCTCCGTTCTGAATTTCCAGGACTTCGGTTCATGTCCCACGGGTCCGGGTTTTTCGATCACCCCCGGCTGGGGCCTTTCGGCGGTGACCGTCGGTGGCCTGACCGCGAATGGATGTGCAGGCACTTTTCCCTTTCTACGAAAGCAAAACATCTTCACTTACAGCGATGATGTTTTCTACACGATAGGTAAGCACTCGATAAAGTTCGGCGTCCTGTTCAATCACTATCAGGACTATCTCACCGGAAACGTTCCGAAGGGCGCTGTCGCTTTCTCCAACCTGACCAATTTCTTGACGGCCAAGCCGACAACGGTCAATTCCGTGGCGGCCAACGCTGCGCTATCCCGAACTTTCCATTTCAATACGGTGGGGTTCTACGCGCAGGATGATTTCCGGCTCCGTACGAATTTCACCCTGAACCTTGGCCTTCGCTACGAGTTTCTCACGATTCCGCAGGAGCAGAACGGACAGTGGGGCGCCCTGCACAACGTTTTCACCGATTCTCAATTCGTACTCGGTTCGGCTTTGTGGGGCGAAAATCCCTCCACGCATAATTTCAGTCCGCGGATCGGTTTCGCCTGGGATGTGAAGGGAGACGGAAAGACGGCCGTCCGCGGTGGCTTCGGATTACTCTACGACATCGGCAATATCGGCGCGCTCATCTTCCAGAGCCTCTCAGGCAATCCGCCTTTGACGCTGCAATTTACGGCATCGAATCCGGCGACTTTTGCGATTCCGTTTACATTCCCGGCGTCCAGCGCCGCGGCCTTTCCGCGTCCCACCGACTACTTCATGAAGCAGCCGCATCTACTTTCCTACAACCTGACCGTCGAGCGGCAATTGCCTTTCAACATCGCTTTGTCACTTGCCTATGCAGGTTCGCACGGCATCAATTTGGATTCGGTGAAAGAGGGAAATCCCTCGATACCCAACGGTGTGCCGGGAGTTGTGGCGGGTGCTCCGGCTTGCGTTGCTCCTGCGGCCGGTGCAGCCGTCAATCCCGCCAGCCAGGTCGATGGAATCGCCACCTCCTGCTGGCTAGCGAGCCCGACACCTCTTCGAAGAAACCCCAACTGGGGATCTCTCGATCTGTTCACTACCGGCGTGAATTCCTGGTACAACGCGCTGCAGTTCGGTTTGACTAAACGTGTCTCGAAGGGCTTGCAATTCCAGAGTTCCTATACTTGGTCAAGAGCACTCGACCAGAACCCCGGCTACAGCAACGTGGAGCAGACGAATTCTCAGAGCTCCCACGCTGTAGATCCGGTTCACCTGAACGTTGACAAGGGGCCCAGCATCCTGGACGTTACCAACGTGTGGAAATTCAACGCGATTTACAATCTGCCGCAATTCAGCTCCTCCAACGGTTTTGTAGGCAAGGCGGTGAATGGTTGGTGGGTTAGCGGCATTATTTCGCTGCAAAGTGGCTTGCCGTTTACTCCGGATTTGAACTCTAACCGCTCGCGGTCCGGCTTGGCGGGCGGAGGTGGCGGAAACGACCGGCCTAGCGTTGCAGCGGGCCGCGTGCGTTCCAACATTACCTCGGGCGTAAGTTCAGGTTGTACCCTCGCGGGCACTGGAGTTACCAGTATCGCCGCAGGCACACCGCTGGGGACGGCAGCGCGCTACTACGATCCCTGCGCTTTCGTTTTGCCGCCGGCGGGCTTCCTGGGAAATGCCGGCCGCAATATCTTGCGCGGCCCTGGCTACAGCGACGTGGACTTCTCGCTGGTGAAGGATACGGCCGTGTCGCATTTGGGAGAGGCCGGCAAGATCCAGTTCCGTGCGGAGGTCTTCAATCTGTTCAATCATCCGAATCTTGGCGTGCCAAACCGCGTGGTGTTTGCCGGCAGCGCCGCCACCGAATCTGCGCTAAACACTGCGGGTCAAATTCTCACAACCGTGGGAACGTCGCGGCAGATTCAACTAGCATTGAAGATATTGTTCTAAACTACGATCACACTCTGAAGTTTTAGCCCCAGATCACCGATAGTGATGTTATTCAACCGTCCGCCATCACATTGGTTACACCGATGCTGTGCTAGCGATGATCCAAACTGACTATTATAACCCCATCAATTCTGCTTCGCGGGACGAGCAAAAAAACATCAGCTGAACCTCTGAGAGTCAGACAGTTAAGGAGCCGCCACAATTGGGCTTTCCGGAAGCGGTCTTAATGCAAGAAAGGACTCCGGAGAGGAGCACAATTTTGCCTATCACGCCTCCCTTCCCGAGCAACTCCTGCGCGTGTCTTGCCTCGGCAAGCGGAAATCGCTGCGAGATGAGCGGCTTGATCTTTTGCTGTTGAAGGAGGTCAAACAGCGCGATCAAATCCCGTCGAAACGATTCCGGTCTAAGCCGTTTGAGCGTCTGGATACTGTAAGGGACGATTCGTTTCCGGCCGGGGAGAAGCCAGCCGCCAGCAATGTACAACGCGTACATGGGGATTCCATGAAGACGATTACGACGGCCGGTACGTTTCGAACCTAATCCCTCCGCTCGTAGCGAGGTTGTATTGCCATAACCCACCACCTTGCCCCCCGGACGGAGAGCTTCGCGGGAATGCCAGAGGTGGGCGCCACCGATGGGGTCAAAGACGGCGTCCACGCCCGCGCTCGTCAGGCGGTGAATTTCCTTCACGTAGTCCTGATTCCCGTAATCGATTGGGACACCGCCTAGCTCGGAAACGGCCAGCGCCCCTGTTGATGAGCAGGTACCGTACATCTCCAGTCCGGCGAGGCGTCCAAGCTGCAGAAGTGCCGTGCCGACACCACCCGACGCGCCATGAAATAACACGCGCTGGCCCAGTTTAACCTTTGCGGACCGATGCAGCATCTGGTACGCCGTGACATAGTTCAGGACGAGGCTGACAGCCTGGGCGGCGTCCAACCCGGAGGGCACGGGAACCAGCTCGCGCTGCGGCAGGCAGACGAACTCCGCATACGCACCGTGTATGGGCATCGCGGCAAAGAGCTGGCCCGGTTCGATTCCGGAGATACCGTTGCCGAGCCGGTCTACCTCGCCAACCAAGTCCCACCCTGGCGTGTAAGGCACCGGCGGCGTTTCGGGGTGAACGCCCTCGCGCGCCATTATGTCGGGCATGGAGACGCCCGCGGCCAGCACTCTCATCCGGACTTCTCCATCCTTTGGCTCGGGGCATTCTTCTTGCACCGCCCGAAGTGCATCGGGCCCGCCGTAGTGGGTGACGATAATTCGGGTGTGTCTCACGAACCTCTTGCCCCTCGTTAGTAATGAAGCGAAAAAAAGAATTCTGCCGGACAAACTCGATCTTCTATCTGTGTTGCTCAGGGATGGAAGTGAGGTAGCTCACGTTTCGCAGTGATTGGCATCACGACGCTATTGCCGACGGGGGGCTGAAGCCCCCCCGATAAAGGCTGAAAGGACGCGATTTGAAGCATGTTTTGGTCGTTCGCACCAAGCAAGTCGTGGAATTTCAGTTGATACGGGCAAACATTGTTTGTTATAAGCACGGGAAAGCTTCAACGTGGAGATATGGTACGCGCACTGCACTCGATAACACGAAGGAATTCGGTACCGCGCTAGCGTCCCTCGACGCTGACGAGCGATACAAGTTCTTGCGCGAGATTGAATCGCGAATACTCACGGCGGTCTGCGAGAATGATTTAGACCGGGCTATAAGTCTCACGTGCCTGGCATATGGGCCGGTGTGCAATTCGGCGGATGTGCGAGCAGCTTTCACCGTTGAATCTAAGATGCTTCGCGGGATCAATCCTAAAGCAATGATCTACATTCGTCGATCCGCGGCCTTGTTGATGCTCGGTTGGAACAGTCAGGCAGAGATCGCAATTCCACGGGGTCTCGAAACCGGGGCGAAGGTTGATGCGCGCGTTGCAGCCCAGATGATCTGTTCTTACATCGAGTCGCGACATTGGGTTGAATACGCTGTACGCTGCCCCGACTCAATCAAGGGGATCAGAGTTGTCAATTCCGAGGGATCGCCTTGCAGTGCCTGTCGGGAGATAGCGGAAAATATGTGGACGGTCGGTGAACAGCCGGAGATTCCTTACGAGCATTGCGAGAACGTCAACGGTTGTCGCTGCTCGTATATAACAATCAGGCTAGGGACCTAAGCTAACCTATGCCCTTCATTTAGCGCAGCTCGATTTTCCTCGCGCATTTTTTTAATTGCTTAAGTTTAAGGTGAAACGCGTTCGCTCAACTGGATTGTGCGTCTTGCTAGTCTCAGATCAAATTGCCGGGAGCATTCATTGCGGGTAGGCCTGTTTACGCGCGAGTACCCACCGGGGGTGTACGGCGGAGCTGGAGTTCATGTTGACTATTTGAGCCGGGAACTTGCAAAGCAAATTGAGGTCGATGTGCATTGTTGGGGCGACCAGAGCTTCGATGAAGGGAGCCTGCACGTTCGCGGCACGCTTCCGTGGAGCGAGATCAGCGATGGCACGCAAGCTAAGTTCAAGACGGCTCTTGAAGCACTTTCCGTCAACTTGACCCAAATCAAGGCGCTGTCCGGAATCGACGTCGTTCATACGCACACCTGGTATGAATCCATGGCCGGTTTTCTAGCGAAGAAGCTCTACAACATCCCGTTCGTCCTGACTGCTCATAGTCTAGAACCCTTGCGTGCCTGGAAAGCCGAACAGCTTAGCAGCGGCTACGCCATGAGTTGCTGGATGGAGCGGACCGCCATTCTCGAGGCGGATGCCGTGATTGCGGTTTCGAACGGAACGAAAGCCGACATACTGCGCGCCTATCCGCTCGCCGAACAACGAATTCATGTCATCTACAACGGCATCGATCTTGAGGAATACCGGAAGACGCCGGACACCACGGCGTTGACCACTTATGGGATCGATTGCTCCTTGCCATACGTGTTGTTCCTGGGCCGGGTCACTCGACAGAAAGGTGTTACCCATTTAGTGGAGGCCATTCGGTACATGCCTCCTGATACGCAAATAGTTCTCTGCGCCGGCGCTCCGGACACGCCCGAGATTGCGGCCGAGATGCGTCAGAAAGTGGAGCAAGCACGTAAGCTGAACTCGCGCATCGTTTGGATCGAAAAGATGGTAAGTAAACCGGAAGCAATTCAGCTTTATAGTCATGCGCGCATATTTTGCTGCCCCTCAATCTATGAACCATTCGGTATCATTAACCTGGAAGCCATGGCGTGCGGAACCGCCGTGATAGCCAGTTGTACAGGGGGGATTAAGGAAGTTGTCGTTGACGGTGAAACGGGTTACTTAGTGTCGTTCGAGCAGGATTCTACTTCTGGCTTTCCCACCAAACCGGATCAGTTCGCCCGCGAATTGGGAGCCAAAGTAACAGAACTCCTGCGCGATCCCGATCGTTGTCGAGTGTTCGGGGATGCCGGCCGCCGGCGGGTCGAAGAGAAGTTTAGTTGGTTCACCATTGCGAATCAGACCATTGAGTTATACCGGGCGCTAGTCGGGTCTTCATCGCCCTGATCGGGCCGGAGGAGAGGGACGGCCGCACAGACGATTAAACCGGCTTATCGACCGATTAGCCGATCGATCGTCCAGCCGGCTTTCATGACGCCCATGATAGGACTTGTGTTCTTATCTATGCACGACTCCGAATGTTGGCAGAAGTCGCTCGGCTGGCGGGCGCCGATGCTAGCCTTGGCAAGAGATGCGCGACCGAGGAACTTCACGCGGTCATGGCGGCTTTGTTTGACCTAACAGGTATTGCCGCACTCTTCGGAAAACAGCAGCTCGGCACGAATGGACGCGCTGAAATTGCGCTCTTCCTCACTCGACTAATTCGAGGCACAAAAGCAAAAATTGTGCGGAATCAAACCTTCCGGACCGAAGTAAGCTTCATTTCTTATTTCAGGGGATTACTCTTCGGGCATCTAGAAATCTCGAACATGGTTTCTGGGAGTAGATACTCGATCGGACTTGGCTGTACCTGAACCGCTATGGCGACTCGGTAGACGATTTGGATGGAGGTCAGCCAACCTTGTAGCAATTGCGCTTGCTCACGTGCAGTATCAATGAATTGGAGGTCCATTCCGAAGGGCTGCAGACGAAGCGCCCTGCTGTTTGGTGGCGCCTGAAAACTATGTCCAGCATAGTGCGGGCGTCTACAGGATTCAACTGAGCGACAAAATGTTGTGTTGCGCGAAGAAAAGACTCACTTCCTTAGATCTGCTTTGTGGGTCCAAGGACCGCAAGACCTTTGGAATCATCGGGAACAATGTATTGAAGCATCGGCGGGTGCTGACCTCCACGTGGAGGCAGGAGTGCTCATCATGTCTCCGGCCCACACTCTAGGAGGTGCTATGCGAAAGTTTTTGCTCTGCGCTTCTCTCGCAGGATTGTTGTTAACAGGTATGTCAATCAAGGTACCGATTTCGTTGGCGCAAAGGGGTCAGATAACACAACCAACTGCAAAAACGATCGCCGGTAAAATATCGTCCATAGAAGACGGCGGGACCGCGTTCAAACTAGAGGTTGATGGTAGATCCGCCAAGCAGACACTGCAGTTCGTCTTTGATAAGAACACAAAACTGCAGGGCAGGGTGAAGGTCGGCGCTGCCGTGACGGTAGAGTATGAAGCGAGAGAAACCGGTCCAAATCTTGCTCTGAGCGTGAGCGCGCAGGGCTGAAGCCGAAGTTACTCGGGATCACGCCGCCTGCATAGTGCATGCGTGGGCGGCTTGATCTAATTATTACGGTTCACAACCGTGTTTTTAGCGGAACTATCGCACATACTTCCTTCAAAAATGCAGTTACACCATGCGTGACACATCGCGTAATGTTTCCTGATCTTCGTGGACAATAGTGGGTAGGTGAGCTGACTTCCTCTTAGCCATAACGTAGTGCCAGCCCGGTACGATCAACTTTCCGACCCGACCGGGTTCGATGGCAACCTTATGCTTTCGTGTGGGGTGCAGACGTTTCTGGGTAGACCTGCGCGTGGAAAAAGCTGGTCCGTCCGGCGAGTTTCAGCGAACGGCAAGACTTCAAGACGTCTGCGTGAACAATATCTTGGTAAATGATCCGGAGGTTTTCCCGGGAGCAGGCCATCCGCTTCTCGACGTTTTCAGCGAATTTGTTCATACTCTTTTCCCAAAGGGGTCTAATAGATAGCAAACGCAAGTATTCAAGTACTTTCCGCCCTCACGCGCACACGCTGAGTTTTGAAAATCTCGTCAATCAGGAACAGGTCCGTGAGGAGCGAGCGGAGATGAATCGAAGCGTTTAGATTGTCAACCAGTTGGGAGCTGATGCTAACCTGTGCCAAAACAAGCTGGACCGCCGCAAGAGCTTTGCAAGCATCCCCTTCTAGCACGGAGCCAAACGCATTGTAGCGTTCAACCGGCTGCATGTTTTCTTCTTTTACCGTCAGCAAATAACAATCAGCGAGGCCTGAGATCGCTCGGGCAGCGCGTTCAAGGTAATCGCGAATCTGACCGCTTGACTGGTTGCTATTATCGGCCGCGAACCCCTGGCCGGCGTATCCGAGCATGAACTCATAGCATTCTTCTATAACATCACAACGAGTGCTTATCTCGTCGGGCATCAGGCCGGAACTTCCGTGGACGGGGCGTGGCCCGCCTCGGGTGTTTCTTTCTCAAGAGGCCACCGCTGAGGATCGTAATGCTCCAGATATTTTTCGCGGCTAATCCAACCGAAGATCATTGACCGTGTGAGGAATTGCTTTTCAGGTCTGACGGCAAAGTATATGTGAACGATGATGAGGCCGACAAGCCCGACGCCGGCAAGACCATGCAGCACGTACACCCACCCCCAGGTCGTGTCGCCGAACAGGTAAGGATTACGCGTAAAAAAAGGGGTCTGCACGCGCTTCATCATGAATAAGCCGGTGCCAATGACCGAGAGACCGGCCAACAGAATGGTTAGATGATAGAGCTTGTTCTCGAGGGGATACTTGCCGAATCTCCCGGGCTGTGGAGCGGACTGGCCCAGGGCGCGTCTCATTCTCCTCGAAGCGTCCTCGATGTCGGTTTTGTCAGGCCAGATCGACCAAAAATTCAGAACAAAGGTAGCGTGGATGACGTGGTAGATAACAGAAATGGTTAGCACGATCCCCGAGATCCAGTGGTAGGTGACCCATGGAAACTGCACACCCACTTTCGGAAGGAACGCGGTTACGAGCAGCGCGAACATAGCGACAGACATCACACCGTGGAAGAGCCGAGCCCCCAGAGAATGCCTGCTGACCTTTTCAGGAAGAATGGCCAAGGCGGCAGAACTGGGCGCAGCATTCGCATGTGCTGACGCGGACTTGGCCCAGTATCCGACGTAGATGGCGTGGACAATTAGAAACAATAAGGCTGCGCCCGCACATACCCACAAGAGTCCCCAAGCAATGTGGGTGGGGACTTGCACGCCCCACGGACTTTGTGCCCATTGTATTAAACCCACGCTGCCTCCTCCACGACCACTCCGCGGATCGCGCGCTTCACCAGGTTCTTCATCAATGGGATTTTGTAACCGTTGTATTGCAAGGGTTTTGCGCCACGGACTGCGAGTTCCGAGGCCAACGCTGCAGTTTCTTCATTGCGTGGCTTTCCCTGTATAGCGGACTCGGACGATTTCAATCGGATCGGATGAGCAGCCACACCGTTCACTGCGAGGCGTGAGTGCTCTATGTTCTTTCCCGACGTCATAATCGCCGACGCCACATTTACGAGGGCGAAATCCCATACATTTCGATCCCGAACCTTCTCGAAGTAGAACTGAGCACCCGCCCAAGTAGATGGAATACGGATAGCGGTGAGGAGACTCCCTGGTTCCAAGATCGTCATACGGGTAATGTCGGTTCCGGGACCAATGAAGTAATCCTCCGCATCGATAACGCGCTCACCGTGAGCGCTGCGGACGACCATCTTCGCATCAAGGACGATTAGGGCAGGCGCCGAGTCTGATGGATTTACGGCTATGCAACGGTCCGCACCCAAAATGGCATGCTCGCGGTTCATGCCTGAAGGAGTGTCCGCATAGCAAATATTGCCGCCAGCGCGATAACAAGGCCATCCACCCCGGTAGTACCAGCAACGCGCATCCTGCGACACGTTGCCTCCAATCGTGCCTTGATTGCGAATTTGTGGAGAGGCGGCTGATTCAGCAGCATCCGCTAGAATCGTGTACTTCTCCCGCACTACCGGATTACGAACGACTTCAGTCAAAGTGGTCATCGCGCCGATTTCAAGCCCACCGTCGACCGACCGCACCCCCTTCAATTCTTTGATCTGACTAAGATCGACAACAACCTTGGGCCGCTTGATCCGGTCCTTGAGCCAGTCGAAACTGTCCAGACCGCCAGCCAACACCCAAGCATCAGACTTATACTGAGCAAGAAGTGCGAGCGCGTCATCAGTCGTCATTGGCTGAAAGAGTTCGAAAGCGGGCATTACATCGTTAATTACAGCCATGTTCCGATCTCCTGTTCTCCTGATGCCGGTCTTGCACGGCGATCCTTTGCCAGTACAGATCGCGGGGGCTAGATATTGGCTTTCAGGCCATCCTGTGCCGGTCTGCCCGCCTCGAGTGAAGCCAAGATAACGTCCGCTGTGACGGGCGCTCGCCGAAAGATTTCATCTCCAAGTGCATCAGAAATAGCATTTAATATGGCAGCACATCCGCCTCCGACAGGAGGTTCGCCCATCCCGCGCGCGCCAATCGGTGTCTCCGGATCTGGAATATTTACGGCGTCCCACTGCATATTGGCGGGCACGTCCAAGATTGTGGGCGGCTTGGTGTGGTGGAAACGCTTCGATAAGGGCAGGCCGTAATGTTGGTCATAGACCCACTTTTGACCGATTGCATGACCGATTCCCAGAGTCGATCGGCCGAGAACCTGACCACCAAAGGCGCGTGGATGGATTACTGTGCCCGTGTCGGCCACCGCCAGGAAGTCCAAGATGTGGTATTTCCCAGTCTCTACATCGACTTCGACCTGCGCAAAGCTGGCGACAAAGGAATGCGTTACGCCGTCGCGCGGATAGTTATCCTTGGCAACAGCGACTAGCCCCTGGCCCGCAAGGGCAGTTGCCGAGGCGGCGGTGACTTTATTGATGTCTTTCGGAAGTTCGTGGCCGTCGTAGGCGCCCCCCAGTTGAATCGCGCGCTGAGCGGCTTGCGCCAGACTTATGCCGGGACCACCACCTTTTCGAAAGACGCGCTCGTTTGCTACTTCGTAGTCTCTAGGGGCTCCACCGAGACTTTTAGCGGCGATCTCCTGAAGCTTTTGCTTAGCATCCATTGCCACTGCACTGGCAGCGCGAGTCATCGCATGGGTGGTCTGACTACCACCTGAAATGCAAGTCCACGGCAGATTTTTCGCCGAGCTACCCCAGGTGATTTCGCACTTCTCCCAAGGCACTCCGAGAATCTCGGCGACAACGCGATGGACATCGCTTACCGATTCCGTTCCAAGATTGCCGACCCCGGATTGGATGTAGATCCGTCCATCGGGTTTGATGACGAAAAGCCCGTCGTAACCGATTGAGCCGCCGACGTAAGTACTCATCGACACACCCAGGCCGCGCACTTTCGAGCCGTTCCGCTGGGGGCTATGCATCTTCCTCGCTTCCCACCGAAAAAGCTCTGAGCCGTGATCGAGCGCTTCTTTCATGAACGCGCTCGTAGCATAAGGGCGCTTGCCTGCCACTGCCGGACCGAACTTTGCTTTTCCTTCCGGAGCGTTGACGCGCCGGATGGCCACCTGATCGACCCCGAGTTTCCGCGCAGCTTTCGCCAGGACCGGCTCCATGACTGTGATTCCCTGCATGCCCCCTGGGGAGCTTTGGGCGCTGCGGGGAGGAGTATTGGTCAGCACAGTCAAGCCGCGCCAGTGCATCGCAGGCGGCTGATATAACAGAGAGACAATCCGGCCCGACGAAGCGGCGTCGCCCACCGGATCGTAGGGGCCGTTATCGCAGATCACAAACATATCCACGGCCGTGATCTGGCCTTCCTTGGAGAATCCAACTTTCATGCGTCCGTGGAACGCAGGGCGGCCGCGGCCAATGTAGTTTTCCTCCTCGCGGGTAATGCGCATCATCACCGGAGCATTTGCCTTCTTCGACAGCAGCGCGGGGATCACCAAAGAGATCGCGCCAGTTACCTTGCTTCCGAATCCACCTCCGGTGTATTCGCTTATGAAGACAACCTTGTCAGGATCAATGTTCAGCCATCGTGCGATCGCGGGAACCGTTTGGGCGGTGCTCTGCGTTCCAGTGTGAACGTAGACCTTGCCGTTCTGCCAGTAGGCCATCGTGCTGCGCGTCTCGAGACACTGGTGGCTCGTGTTTGGCGTCACGAAAGTTTCATCCAAAACGAGCGCTGCGTTCTTGAATCCAGCCTCGACGTCGCCGTAGGACCATTCATCGGTCGCCTTGCCCATCGGCAGACGACCCTCCTTGGCGTCGGAAAATTCCGCCTCAGTCCACTTGAGCTCTTGGACAATTGGAACAGGAGAGGACGTCGGTGTGGCCGGAGGCCTAACCCAAACATTGCCTTGGGTTCTTGCATTCGGGCCGTGAGGCCGCAAGGTTTCCAAGGGATCTACGACGAAGGGTAACGGCTCGAGATCAATGCGAATTCTTTCAATCGCCTCGGCGGCCGTGTACTCGTCGACAGCAGCTACGGCGAGGATGGGCTCGCCTTGGTAGAGCGGTTCCATCGCGAGTGCGCGTTCTCCCAGTTTGTTTGCAGGGATCACCGTGCCATTGTCCGTACGGCTGTCGGCCGGAGCGGGAAGGTCATCCATGGTAAGAATCGCCCTTACGCCGGGCATGGACATTGCAGCACTCGCGTCGATGTTGCGGACTTTCGCGTGAGGCATCGGACTTAGCGCCAGTTTGCAAAACAACATGCCGTCGGCGCGATAGTCCTCGGCATACTTCGATCTTCCCGTCACCTTAGCGAGCAGGTCGGGAGTCGGATAGTTCTTGCCAATCAGCTTGTAATTTTTCGGAGCGATTTTGTTGGCCACGGCTACGCTCTCCTCATGATCTCTGCGCCGCGCATCATTGCCGTTAGGATCTTGTCGTAATCCTGACAGCGGCAGAGGTTACCCGACAGGCCTTGCGCTACCTCGACCCGGGTGGGCTTCGGATTCGTTTTCAGAAAGCCCGCCATCGACATAATGAAGCCGGACATGCAAAACGCGCATTGAAACCCTTGCTCGTCGATGATGCCCTGCTGGACCGGGTGCAACGTGCCGTCGGGTTTGGCCAGTCCCTCAATCGTGAGAATTTGTTTGTCCCGCACAGTGTGGGTAAGTACCGAGCATGAGTAAATGGGGATGTCGTCAATGAGAACGGTGCAGGCGCCACATTCCGCCCGGTCACATCCATCCTTTGTGCCGGTAAGTCCGAGCTTGTAGCGCAGCGTGGTCATCAACGTCTCCTGCTTCATGACGTCGACGCGCCGCTGTTGACCGTTGACATTCAAAGTGATGAGTCGTTCGATCGACCCGGGAGCCGACGCCACGGTCCGTGGATTCACAACTCGAAACAAATAGCCACTCGACGACACCGCGCCCGCTGCGATAACCCCTTTGATAAGATCGCGTCTTGAAATTCCCTTTGGAGAAGAGGCGCTGGGGTCCGTTGATTTGTGATCTGCCATCGGAAGCCCCCTAGTATGGTTTGACTCGAAATGTATACTTCCGCCAAGATTGTTTGTCAATCTAACGATCGGGATAAACGCCCCGGCATCTCAAACAAATTCTCGAATGATACCGATCGAGACGCTGTCCTCGATCAGAGAGATCTGCAAACGCAGATTGGGCAGTTCAGCGGTGAGGTTTCGGAAGCCGCATGCACCGCGACACCATCCTCACTTATATTCAAAATGATCCCGCCATTGCCCTTTTCCAAATTCAGCAGAAGGCAACAACCTGCCGCCCATAGCGGCGCCGCTCTAATGTAAGGGACCTATCTTTCAGCCGAGCAGTGTTGCACATACTCAGACGCAGTTGAGACGACTAACGTAATCGGGTCTCAGCCGGGGCTTTGTCCGGCACACCGCTCGCTTCTTCTGTCTCCCCAGCTTCATCGGCAATGGCTTGGAGATAGCGGTCAGCCGACTTCTTCACCGTTTCGTCCGCGCCGCTCGAAACGACCCAGCCGGGCACGGCCGCATAGAGGCGCTCAAACCGGAACTCGGCCAAGCGCTTCACGATTTCACGAACGGCTTGCGGCCTAAGCGGAATGAAATTGGGATAGCTGAACATGAAAGTAACCCAGCGGCGGTCCATGCATGGCCGAGGTTGGTCACCCGGGAACAGAGCGCCACGTCCTTCCCCGTGCGCAGGTGAGTGGAGCACTTGAAAGCCGCTGAAGTGGCCAGGCGTGTTGATTAGCGTCAGATTTCCAAAGAGCTGTTTTCGCTCACCATTCCAGAACCGAATATTTACATCTGGGCGCATCACCCACTTGCGGCACGATTCATGCAGGTAAACCGGAGCATTGTCGAACGCCTGGCTCCAATCGACCATGGTGGTGTGGTAATGAGGATGAGAGATGGCGATGGCGGAAAGACCGCCCAACGATTTCACTCTCTGGATGGTGAGGTCGTCAAGAAGACTGATGCAGTCCCAAAGAATATTTCCCTCTGGCGTTTGAATGATAAACGCTCTCTGGCCGATGGCGAATTTGGGCTCGATGATAACCGAGGTGACTCCGGGTTCGTGTTCTTCAAATTTGTTCTCATATTTTCCGACCAGCTCTTCGAGTGTGGTCCACTGCTGCCCTTCCCATCCGACGAATTGCCTCGGATCTTCGCAGATCGGGCAATGGTCCGCAGCACTGGCAAACTGCGTTCCGCAGGTGAGACAAATTGGAATCATGATTTCTCCGGCGCCGATATACCAATGCTATTAAGAGCACTACTTAGTAGCTCTGTCACAATAGCTTTCACCTTTCGCTTTTGCTCTCATCTGCTCTTCTCGATGGCTCACCGTCGCAACTCTGCCCCCAGCCGGCTTCTGACTCCTCGGTTTCAACTCTTACTGGCAGATCTCGTATCGACTCATGATTGCACGCTGCCCCAGTCTTCTGCGGCGCCGGAACAGGACCATCCTCCTGCACGCGACCAGTAATATTCCTGCCGCTTTTGCGAACAGCTAAAGTCCGTTGCAACCGTTTTACGAGAAGTGGGGCAGTCGTCTCGTAAGCACAACCATATTGGTCAACAACGGAAATTATTGTCGGCATAGGAGCCTTCGAGGAAAACCCTTTGGGAATCTCTCCCTCCGCCAGCCACAAAAGGTAGCCTTGTACCGGCCGCCCGCGTTTTAGTTCAAAAGAATGATTTCGCAGATGATTGAGAACCTCCTCTCTACGGAAACATGAAGAGCCCATCCCCCAAAATGTATAGGCGCTCCTTGGTGGAACTTGCTCGGCGGGATCAGCAAGAAGCAGTAACTTCTCGGGTTGCCACGGAACTTCCAATCGGAAATCAGCAATGTGAAAAGGTAGGGTCCGATTGCTGATGATCTTGACCAAAATATAGAAACCGCAGAAATACGAATTGAGTTGAACAGCGACTCCGGAAAAACATCGAATCACGAGACCTACTTCTGACCAGCACGAAACGGGTGCATCGTCTTCCCGGATTTCAAGCGGCACGCCAGCGCGCCGCATACTGCGGGCCAATCCGAGTCTTTGTTCCCGTTCGTCTCGTTTCAAGCGTTATTTCCAATCGGTTTAGATGTGCGCAATGTGCACAATGTGCATGGCTCACAAAAAACCATAGCAAACGTTACTTTTTGGCACAAAATTCGCATTGCCGGGGTCCATTCGTGGCCGAAGGCACAGCGAATTGTCGCGCCAAATGATGAATAAACTCGCGGATCTCCGTCAGCAAAAATACTCCGCGTCCGGCCCCATCCAGGCGCTCGGTTTTTAGGCCCAGAGTTCGCACAATGTGGCCGACCGAACGAGCTTTTAGCTCGCTCCGTTCGCCACGGCCTGCACGAATTGTGTTTATCACCTCAGTCAGTTCACCAACATGCAGGCGCTCACGATTTTCCTCATGGACCAAAAAAAGCAACCCCTCAATGACCAAGGATTCCGGAGTTGTTGACTGCTCGACTCGAAGCCCGTGGTCGGTGCCAGCAAGAAGGGTCGCGAGCTCAGACTGCAAATCGGCGTTTTCGGGAGTGCAACACCCCAAGACCCTCGCCAGCTCTCGCGTTGGAAATTGCAATCTGGTTTCGCGAAACTCGCATGTTGCAACCTGGGCTAACGTCTTGAGTCGAAAACTGAGCAATCGTGATTGCAATTCTTCCCCTAGATGCTCGAGTATCTCTCTCGACAACGGCGGACAATTCTCCTCGGCAGAGAGAATTGGAATCTCAAGCGCCGTAGGCGAGTTTGAGACATCTGCGATGGAAGGCGAGTAGATTACAGTCATATACTCAATCGGTATCCGCTGGCCGCGTCCTCGCAAAATTCCCGTCCTCATATGATGCGGCTCCAACAGATGGCGCGTCGTACGCGTCAATTGCCCTGAATAAACGATGGTAGGGCACAAACCCCGAGGTATTGAGGCAATCGAGTCGATATCGATTTGTGCTAAGAACAAAGCATGGTGACAAAAGCAACTCAGCAAGTCCATCAGCACCATTCCGGCGTTCGTGGTCGGACCAATGACGTGCAAGGAAAGTCGACTGGGTAACGCTTCGCTCACCCAACTGCAAAGACAGAAACGGGCGATTAATTTTGCAAGCTCCAGAGATAAGCCGCAGTACTTTGAAACGTTCTCCGAAATGCAGGTAAGCAACCAGCCTACAGAATCAAACGGCCGCGGCGCACGCGGTAATCTCATTTTTTCAAAAGCAGTACCTTCAATGGCGGGGGCAATTAGCGGCTGGCCGTGCACTTGAATACGGCTTCGTATCGCGTACCGCTTTCCATTCCAAATGAGCAAAGCCAAGGGTCCGCCTGGCTTCGGCTGAACGACTTCCAGAATTCTGCCATCGGTAAGGACTTGTCCTGCGGTAGGGAGGGCGGCAAGCGGCGAGTTACGATAAGCGGCGCGATTGCGAGACCTTTTTGGCATGCTTCACCAAACGTTGGCAGTACCGACGACGACGCCGACAACGACGGGAAGCGAGATCTAACGATGATTCCTAAATCTAGCACACTTTGGGTGTTCTCCTCGTCTACTCGCGAGAAGTAGTAAACATGCGAATGTTCTGGCCGGCGATGCCGATATTCCGCCGCTTGCAACGTTCGGCACTTGCGGTCAGAGGACCATGTCGGCGGCTGTTCGCGCTAGCATTTCTCGGAAGGCGAAGGCGCGATGGGCAAGGTTAGGGCAGGGGGGGAAATAGAAATATGAAGGCGTTTGAAGTTTCGTTTCGCTATCAAGATCGTACGAAAGAAACGGAAGCATCGACGGTAAAGCTCGATGCGTCGAGCCTGCCGGGCGCAATAGCTAAAGCCACGCGCACTTTCGTCAAGGGCTTAGTTCGGAAACAAAGGTTCGACAGGAACAAGAACGGCCTCGCGAGATTAAAGCCGTCTGTGTTGGAAGTGGTAGTGCGGCTAACGAGGCCCAAGCAAAAGCGGGAGCAAGTTAGAAGTAACGCGCAATGTGATGGTAATCTACACCCATCATCACAGGGACCTTAGCCCATCGCTTGGTGGCACCTTCTACGATTCTCGGGCGATATCAAAAATCAGCAATCCCATCTCTTCCGAACCGAAAGGCCTATATGACAGAACAAGACACGAAGCATGCTCTTAGCCAAAAGCGAAAAGCACATCGCGCAACGCGATGTGACACCTGTGGGGATCCCCTAGCCTCGCACCACTGTTTAGGGAAGTGTAAGAATAAGAACTGTCGTTGCAATCGGTTCCTCTCAGTTTCACAGCGCAGGAGTGGTTATTGAAGCGATTCTTGCCTAGAAATCTTTGGTGATGTCGGAGTATCGGATACTTGAACCGGCACTTCAATTGTCCGATCCCCTGTTCAGCCGGGTGAGAGAAATATCGTAGTTTCCTCTCAGCGCCCTGGCTTTGAGTTTCCGACCATTAGGTCGGTTTCCTTCATTTCCGAAAGACTCCCTTGTTCGTCCAAGTACTCTCACCTTCCTGGAGATTTGTGTCCCAGAAAGATCGTGTGGCGGGGGCCGCCCTTTTTTAGGCGGCCGCGCACCTGTTCCACCGTGACTGCGAACCTGCCATGGCGCAAGCGCTGCTCGAATTTCCGATCCTCCCGGGCGGACCAGACGGCTAGCACTCCGTCCATCTTGAGGGCTGCGAAAGCGGCCGCGATGCCGCGGTCGTCATAGAGCCAGGCATTGTTGCTCGAGGCGCTAAAAGCTGTCGGGCCGTTGTCCACGTCAAGCAGCACGGCATCGAACTGGCCCCGCCGTGAACTAATTGTGACGGCGACGTCATCAATCTCCATCCGCACGCGGGTGTCCTTCAGCGGTTGTCCGGCCAGAGGTCCGAGCGGGCCACGATTCCACTCGACCACCGCGTGCGTCATTTCAGCCACGACAACGATCGCGTCAGGCGGAAGGAGATCGAGCGTTGCGCGCAGGGTGAAACCCATACCGAGCCCGCCGATGAGCACACTAGGACTCTTCAGGGTTCGCGCCTGTCGGCAGGCAAACGTGGCCAGCGCCTCCTCTGATCCGTGCATAACGCTCGACATGAGGCTCTTGCCATTGGCGAGGATGATGTACTCGTCGCTACGACGGATCAGTTTGAGGACGGTACCATCTCGAGATAGTGCCTGGCCCAGCAACTCAAAAGCCTTCACAAAGGGTGATGTTACAAGAGAGGAGAGAATAAGTAAAAAATGGACCGCGCCACGACCAGCTCCCAAAAATGGCGAGCGGATGCGTGGGGAATCCATCACAATAGATTCAGCTCGCACTTAGATTCAACTCTTAATACATGTTCATGCACAAATCGGTTTGAATTAACGAAAGTCGCCCCTCACACGCCAGCGCAGCAAGAAACAGAATCGTTGAGGCCACTCATGCTTCAAATCAATGTTCTGTTCCTTACGCTGGATTCATGATTGATATAACCTTACATCGTTCCTTCGACAGAGTCCTTACTTGCGGGAATTTCCGAAGCACTAAGCAACTCTACATGCATACGCTGCGGCTGGTCGGACACCTCCATTAGCGGGACGCTGTGAAGCACGGTAGAACCGGTATTCACTTCCACGCAGTTTTATGGTGCGATAATTACAGGTTTCGGACACAGAATGGCTCTTGAAGAGTACAGGCGCAAGCGGGATTTCAGCAAAACGCCAGAGCCCCCTCCAGCGACGGCGCTCTTACATCGTGGCTTCTCATATCTAATCCAAAAGCATGACGCCACCAGGTTGCACTACGATCTGAGGCTCGAACTTGACGGCGTTTTGCTCAGTTGGGCTGTCACCAAGGGTCCAAGTCTCGATCCCGCGGACAAGCGACTGGCAGTGCACACCGAGGATCACCCACTATCGTATGGTTCTTTCGAGGGCACCATTCCCGAAGGCGAATATGGCGGCGGGACCGTGATGCTGTGGGACCGCGGCAGCTGGGAACCCGTAGGCGATCCGCGCGCCAGTCTCAAGAAAGGGCACCTGGGGTTCGTCCTTCATGGCGAGCGCCTGACGGGCGGCTGGGACCTCGTTCGCATGGGGAAGGAAGGAAAGAAGGAAAACTGGCTGCTTATCAAAAAGAACGACGATGCGGCGCGTCCGAATGGCGCCGGCTCGAAGCTTCTCGATACGGAAACCCTGAGCGTGAAGACGGGACGTTCCATGGATGAAATCGCCCTTGGAGCACCTGCGGCCGACATCCACGATGAAAAAGTATCGGCTAGCCTCCGTGATCTCATGCGGGAATATTCCGAGGTGCAGCTCGCAACGCTTGTCGACCGTCCTCCGATAGGGGAGGACTGGGTTCATGAGATCAAGTTCGACGGCTACCGCCTGCTGGGATATGCGGCAAACGGCAGCGCTCGCCTTGTTACGCGTAACGGCAACGACTGGACGCGAAAGTTTCCGGCGATCTATGCGGCGATGGCGAAGATGAAAGCGAAAAGTGCGGTGCTTGATATGGAGGCGGTGGTTCTCGATGCTGCAGGCAGAAGCAGCTTCCAGGCGATGCAACAGGCTTTGGGGGGAGGCGGCAATGCGCAAGCGATACAGGCTTTTGTTTTCGATCTTCTCCATCTGGACGGAAAGGACTTAAGGCGCGAACCGCTCACATCGCGAAAGACCGTGCTCGAAAAGCTGCTCAAAAGATCTCGGCAGGATAGATTCCTGCATTACAGCGAGCATATTGCTGGGCACGGTACGGAAATGCTTGCCAAGTCCTGCGCGATGGGCCTCGAAGGAATTGTTTCAAAGCGCGCCGATTCGCCCTATTCTCCGGGACGGCAAAAGAACTGGCTAAAAGCAAAATGCATCAAGCGCCAGGAATTCGTCATTATTGGGTATACGGCCGCTAAATCTGGGCCGCGCGCCATCGGCGCCCTGCATGTCGGCTACAACGAAAAGCATGAGCTGAAATATGCCGGTAAGGTCGGAACGGGATTTGGCATGAAGGCTGCGCAAGACCTCTATGACAGGCTGAGTCGTTTGAAGATAGACGGTCCAACAGTCAAGGGCTTGCCGCGCGGCCTGGTCAGGAAAGCGCAGTGGGTGAAGCCGGTTCTTCTATGCGAAGTCGCGTTCACGGAATGGACCGAAGATGGTCACATTCGTCATCCTTCCTTCCAGGGCCTGCGAGAGGACAAGGCGCCTGAGGAGGTCACCATAGAGAAGCCGGTAGCAGTAAAAGCAAGCAGTGCGGATAAGAAGAAAGGCGACCGGCTCGAAGTTCTCGGCATAGGCATCTCGCATCCCGACCGAATTATCTTCGAAGATACTGGCGTCACCAAGGGCCAATTGGCGCAATTCTACGCGGCCGCCTCGCCCTGGATGCTGAAGGATTTGGTCAATCATCCGATCAGCCTACTCCGTTGCCCGGAAGGAACGAAAGGCGATTGCTTTTATCAACGCAGTCCTGGCATGGGCCTGGGAAAGGATATCAAGCCGTTCCGCTGGAAACACAAAGGCAAAAGCTATGAATATCTCTATATAGAGGATGCGAAGGGGCTGATTGGGCTTGCGCAGATGGGGGCCATTGAGATCCATCCGTGGGGCGCGAAAGTAAAAACCATTGATTTCCCGGACCGGCTGATTTTCGATCTCGATCCCGATGAAGGCGTGCCTTTTGACGCCGTCAAGCTTGCGGCTAAGGACCTGCGGCAACGTCTTAAACGCCTGGGCCTCGAAAGCTATCTCAAATGTACCGGAGGCAAAGGCCTACACGTCAGTGTACCGCTGGCCGAGAAAAACTCCTGGGAAGAGGTGAAGGAATTCTGTGCAGGTGTCGCTCAAACGATGGTCCGTGAAGTGCCCGATGCCTATGTCGCGACGATGAGCAAGGTTAAGCGCAAGGGGAAAATCTTTGTCGACTATTTTCGCAACGACTACACGGCGACGGCAATTGCCGATTTTTCTCTGCGGGCACGTCCGGGCGCGCCGGTCGCGGCGCCGCTCGAATGGAGGGAGCTTGACCGTCTACACGCGGCCAATCAATTCACGATCGGCGAGGTGCTGAAGCGCTTGAAAAAGAATGCGCCAGACCCTGGACGCTACGAAAATCGTCAAGTATTGCCGGGCTAAGATCCACAGTTTCCATGCAGCAAATGAGCAAAAAGACGAAAGATGTTCACCACAAATCTTCGGTTGCGCTAGTGCTGATCGACGTCGTGAGCCATTTCGAATTTCCGGACGGCGATAAGATCCTTGGGAATGCGTTGCCGATCGCTCCGCGGTTAGCGCGTCTCAAGCAGAGGGCACGCGCGGCGCATGTTCCTGTTATTTACGTGAACGACAATTTCGGCCAATGGCGGTCGGATGCTAGCAAGTTGCTTGCGTATTGCCTTCGTCCGGGTTGCGCCGGGAAAGCCTTCGTCGAGACTATCCGACCGGATCAACACGACTATTCCGTTCTTAAGCCGATGCACTCAGCGTTTTATCAGACGCCTCTTGATCTTTTGCTGCGCCATTTGGGCGCCTCTTCGCTCATACTCGCGGGCCTCACCACCAACAGTTGCATCCTTTGCACGGCTCACGAGGCGAACATGCGCGACTTCAACGTAACCGTCGTATCTGATTGTTGCGCTGCACGCACGACGCGCGAACACAAAGAGGCCATTGAAAATATTCGAGAGATGGCGGGAGCTCGGATCGTGACTTTGGCATCCCTTCGTCTAAACCACAAGATCGGTCATGGTAAAAGCCGCTGATCGTAAAAAGAACGAAGCGCCGGCCATTCTGAGCAATGCCGATATAGCTGACCGTCTGGCCGGTCTTGCGCAACTCATGTCCACTCAAAAGGAAAATCCCTACAAAATAAAGGCGTACCATCGGGCCGCCGTGCGCATCCGCAACCTGTCAGAGAGTCTTGACGAGATGGTGCGCCATGAAGAGGATCTGACGAAGTTTTCGGGCATTGGCGCTGCCATCGCCAGTGCCATACAGGAAATTGTCACGACAGGGACGCTGTCGAAGCTGGAGAAGCTTCGCGGCCAAGCTTCACCGGCGCTCGCGGAGCTGAGTGCGCATCCGCGGCTCGATCCCAAACGTGTAATGCGCGCCTATAAGAAACTCAATATCTCTTCGGTTGAAGAACTGCGTCGACGAGTCGAGAGTGGCGAAATTGAGAAGCACTTCGGGCTTCGCATGGCGCAGCACCTTCGGCAGGGTCTTACCGAAACGCACGCCATGCTGCTGTACCGCGCGGACGATCTGCGCCAATTGATCGAGGAATTTCTGCTCAACATCTGTTGCGTACGTCGCGCGGAAGTGGCCGGTGACTACAGGCGCCGCGTGGAGATAGTCGACGAACTCATCTTTGTCATCGGAACCGACAATTTTCCGGGTGTCATCGAACGAATGCAGCATTATGGGGGACGAACTCCCCTAGTTGAAAGTGGCCCAGACCAAGCGTCGTTTACCTTGTCATCCGGGATACTCCTGCGGCTGCAGCTTGCGTCCAACAACGACTGGGGCTTTCACATGATGGCCTGCACGGGCTCCAAAGAACATTTGAAGAAACTCGTCCTCTCCACGGCGCCACTGCACGAACTTAAGCACGAGGGTTTCAGCACGGAGAACGCTTTGTACCTGCGTTTCAACCTGAAATACATCGAGCCTGAACTGCGCGAAGGGGGTGACGAGGTCGAACGAGCGAAAGCAGGCACCCTCCCTAACCTTGTGAGCGCGAAAGATCTTCGCGGCGAATTGCACGCACACTCGCTGTCTAGCGATGGCGTCGATTCGATCCCAGACATGGCCAATGCTGCGCGAGAGCGTGGTTACGAATATATCGGCATCACGGATCATTCCCGGAGCCTGAAGATTGCCGGCGGCGTTTCTAGTGACGATCTTTGGCAGCAAATCCGATATATCGACAAGCTTAATGGCAAACTGAAAGACTTTCGCATTCTAAAATCCAGTGAAGTGGATATCCTTGCGGACGGGTCCCTTGACTATCCCGATGCGCTGTTAAAAGAGCTCGACTACACGGTCTGTTCGATACACTCCCGCTTCGCCCTGGACAAGGCTGCTCAGACCGAACGGCTCCTTCGCGCCATGGATAACCGATATTTTAACATTCTGGGTCATGCGACCGGAAGGCTGCTGCTCAAGCGTCCTGGTTACGAAATCGATGTTTCGCGGGTGATTGATCACGCACGGCAGAATGGCTGTTTCTTTGAAATCAATTCTAGTCCTGACCGACTCGACCTCTCCGCCGAGAACGCCCGCCAAGCCGCCGCGTCGGGTGTCATGGTCGCAGTGTCGACCGACTCCCATAGTATGGGTGAACTTGAGCTCGTGCGCTGCGGCCTCGATCAGGCCCGCCGCGCGGGACTGCAAAAATCCAACATACTGAATGCCCTGCCTTGGAATAAACTCCAGCGTCTTTTTCGGCGCTAGTCGACCTTACACGCGCTACACCATGTGCCTCCCACAAATTCTTCCAAACCGTCACTAGCATGTCAAAAAAACCGCAGTCGCGGGCATCGTCTATACTACGGCCGCTTCCTGGCACGGATTTGGGCTATGGCGTCGAAGGGCCAATGTTATTAAACATGCGTTGCACCTCCTCTGATTAGCCTCTGATTAAGATCCAACTTCCCAGCCTCAAAGCTAATGCTGCACAGACCAAGAAGGACCCGTCACGATTGATCGAAAGAGCCCATCCCATCGGCGCAACAACGCCTTCGGATCGCTCACAATGAGGGCCCGCCTAGTACTCTCAACTTCATTTCGGTACTTGCATATTCCTGTCCTGGCGTGCACCATGGCGGACCGAGTGCAGCTTTACCTAGCGAGGATGCAATGCATAGGTCTGCGAAAGCGATGATACGGATGATGGCTGCGACAACACTCGTAATCCTCGGCACAACCTCTGTTTCCTGGGCCGGTCTCCCGGTCCCTGTCCCGGAGATCGACCCTGCGACGGGTGCCGCTGCTGTCGGTCTGATTGCCGGGGCTGTGCTGATCATGCGAGCACGCCGTAAGAAGGTCTGACACGGTAAAGCATCCCTAGATTTCACAAGGAGACTCGCATGCTGAAACTCGCAAAAAACATGGTTCCCGTAGTCGCTGCGGTGGCCTTGCTGGTGATCGGTACGTCCACTGTCGCTATGGCTGCGCCTGTTCCCGAAATCGATCCAAGCAATGGTGTGGCTGCCATCGCCTTCATTGCCGCCGCAGTCCTGGTTATCCGGGGGCGACACAAGTAGGTTTTGACGCCGAAGTCGTCCAAGGACGAACTGCTTGGATCTCTCATTGTCTTCTGTTGATCTTGCTGGTTCTCGCCCGGGTGTTGTGGCGCGTCATGGCCAGCCTCTGCAGTTAAGCCTGGACACGTCGCGCAACTTTCTCCGGCGTATTCTCCTTCTGGCATTCCTTCTTAGTTCGGAACTCACCGTTCTCTCGGTCTGGTTCTTCAAAAGCACCCAACTGACCGGGAGCGAGCACGACTGGCCTACCTTCCTTCTCCGTTGCCTGGTTGGCTTTGCGGCTATTTTCGTGCCTTGCGCTTATCTAAAGAATAGAAGTTCACTCCAGGGTATCCATCGCCAGGTTGAGTTGGCTCCGATTCGTTGGGGCCTGCTCATCGCGCATTGCTCGGCGATGCTGGCTGCTGTAGCGCTGTTCTCCCGTCTCTACTCGGCTGGTGGACTAGGCCGCGTCCATCTGCTCAGCGTCGGGTGGCTTGTTGCCGGTCTATTTGCCATTGCGTGTGCCGCACTGGCGTTTCTACCCGGCGCGGTTTGGGCCCAGTTGGTCCGTAGAACTGGTGCTTTGTGGGCCTATACATCCTTGGCCGTAGCTTTGGCGGCGCTCGCCGGAAACACAGTCCGTCTTCAGTTGTGGCAGCCGGGTCCATTGGTCCAACTAACATTTCGGAGTTCTTTGGACTGTGAGAGGGACATAAAATGCGCCACCGTCCATGCTCTGCCTTAGCCTTCTTTACACCGGTTTATCCAAGCCGTCAGCAACTACGCGGCCGACCGCCGCTCATGTTCGCGCGGCCGACGACCTTAGCAACATGCACATGGGTGCGGGTTTCTTTCGCTGCCTGTGTGGTCAGTATCTTTTTCGACTCAATTATTACTTGGCAGTGTCTCCCATAGTCTTTTGCTGAATTCCCCATTAAAATCAAGAAATCATTTCCCCAGCCCAGTAGCAAACCTGGTATTCAGGAGATTTCTTTGAGAACCCTGCGAAGTTATGCTCTAAAACTGTGCAAAACCTCTATTGGCATTGCTAGTCTTGCTGCTATCGGTCTCTTAATATGGGGAATGATCTCTTGCGGAGGAAATTCATCGGTTTCAAGCGGTGGCACTCAAATGGGGACGGCTGTTCTTAGCATCAGTGATCCTCCCAGTTGTGCTGCTCCAAACGGCAGCTTCAAAAGTGTCTTCATTACGATTCGCTCGGTGCAGGCTCACTTGAACGCGACAGCAAACGACAATTCGTCCGGGTGGCAAGAATTGGCACCTCAATTGAATTCCCAACCTGTGCAACTCGATCTGCTGAATATGCCGAACAATGGCACTTGTCTCCTACAGCAGCTTGGAACAACCACGAGTTTGCCTGTCGGTGACTATCAACAAATCAGATTGCTGTTAGTCCCAAACGCGGCTTCAAACGCTCCCGTGCTGCCCACAAATGCATGTGCGAGTTTGGGACAGGTTTTTAATTGCGTCGTCGACAGTAACAACAAGGTTTCCGAACTGGACCTCAGCAGCCAATCGAATACAGGCCTAAAAATTCCGCCAGGCCAGATCGTAGGTGGACCCATTCACGTCGCTGCTGGACAGAGCGTTGACATTAACGTCGATTTCAACGCTTGTGCCTCAATCGTGCGAGAAGGCAACGGAAGCTTCCGACTGAAGCCCGCACTCACGGCTGGGCAAATCAGTCCAAACAATTCCGGAATCAGTGGACAAATCGTTGATAGTGTCACGAAGTCACCGATATCCGGAGCGCAAGTGGCTCTGGAACAAGCGGATAGTAACGGCATCGAGCATATCTTCATGCAAGCTGCAGCCGACTCGAATGGTAATTTCCGATTCTGTCCATTGCCAACCGGAGCTACCTTTGACGTGGTCGCTGACGCGGTGACAAGTTCAGGTGTTGCCTATAACGCGAGCGTCTTGCTTCATGTTCCTGTCGGCACCGCGATCGGCAATTTGCCGCTTATCGTTGAAACGGGACCGTCCAATGGCCCGGCTATAATTCAAGGACTGATCACGGCGGTAAACGGGACCGCGGGGGTCAGCGCGGATATTTCTCTTGCAGCCATGCAGGTCGTAAATAATCCCACCGGCGGAACCCTTCAGATTGCTACGCCACTATTGACCACAAGCCAGCAGAGTTCGACGCCAAGCATTGCTATCGAATCGGTGACGCCCTGCCAAGGTGCAACACCAGCAGGCGCATTTTGCGCACAATACACGATCATTGTACCAGCGAGTAATCCGAGCGTAGGAACCTTTGCGTCCGGAACCGTAGTTTACAGTTCGCCCGCAATAGGCAACATTCCCTATTCTGTGCAAGCTCAGGCATCTGTTCCAATGAGCGGCGGCATGGAATTTTGTTCTCCTTCAAACCAAACAATTAATTTGGATTCGACGGGATTGACGTTGAAAGTCAGTGGGGGACAAGTTGTCGTGGCCAAGAGGATCGATTTTAGCGGTTGCGCCTAAGAAAGCGTTCAGTGCATAGCTGAAATCGACATGGGGCAAACCGAAGTAAAGGAATTCGGACATATTCCTCCGGCGCCAGAGCAACCGATGTCCCAAGCCCCCCAAGGACCGCCGGTCACCATTTTCCGCCGCGTTCCAAACGAACCACCGTTGGAAGACGAACTGCTTCGTCCCTGTGAAAAGACCACAAATGGGAAATCCTGTCGCTGAACGAATTACGCCGTCGGTCACGGCAGGACGCTAAGTGGGCATTTTGCGGTTGCGGCGGCGCGCCAGTTCGCCGCGAGTGCTCAACGTGCGAACCATTCTTCACCGGCCTATACTGCCGGATACATGGTCCCCACGTCCGTTTTTGAGATCTATGAACCAGTCCAGCCCCACAACGGTCGCCAGAACGGCTGCGATCATTAGTAATCGGACATTCAATCAACCCGCGAACAACTCCACTCCCAAGAGTGCGAGGATAAGGCCAATTATGACGATTGCGTTCACGTCTTCCACTTGTCGCACCCCGGGGAGAGCCCCTAGGAGGAGCTACGTTTGCTGGGGGTCTCCGCCGCATTGGTCGGCCTATCAGGATGTTCGCCGGAACGAGCCGTAGTGAATCGGTCAAATTGTGTAACGGCGGTCCGGTCAATCGTGGAGGGCCACGATGGGGGCCCTGATCCGTTTTGCAGTATATTTTAATTTCCTTGGCGCACTACTTGCGATTTTGTATCCCCCGAGAAAGCAGATGTATCCAGAACACACATTTGATCAGACCAATCTGCAGGATCGACAAGGCTTCCACGATTTGTGCTCCCTAAGAATGCGGAGAGCCTCGGTGGTGGGAGATCGTTTAACTGAGGCTTCTCCGCACTACAGCCCCAGTTGAATGTTCTCTAGACGGGGCATTGAGGTGAATCGGCCAGATCATGTAACGCTGGGTCAGGTCAATCGTGGATGGCGTGGCTACCGGCCCGCGTCCGTTTTTTCGTCATGGAGTATCTGCGATGAAAAAGCGAAAATGTGTTCCGTTTTGAACAGCAGCGTCCAGGGCAAACGAGCAGACTTTGCAAATAGGTCGCGATGGAACGGTTCGATCAACTCCGTCTTGATTACGAGCAAGTCCAGAGGTTTCTCGCTTGCCCGCTCAGCTTAGAAGATTTCGATCAGCTGAAAGAACGCAGCGAGAAAATTCGCGAAGAAGCCAAAGCGCTCTCTCAGAAGCCGAACATCAAATCAGCGCCCTGGTTTGCATGTCCGTAAAATCAACCCACCGTATTGGCAAGAAATCGCCCGAAAAGTTAGATTGGGTTGGCATGGAATACTCCCAGCGAGCTGCCGACTTCAACCGAGCCAAGGTCAACTTCATCATGACCGACTTGGATGTAGCGATCACCTTCGCCAAGATCGCGCGTGAATCCACGGATCAAGAAAAGGTCATCAGGAACCGCCAGAACGCACGCAAAGGTTACGATGCCGTCGTTCACTTCCTCAGCACCGCCAGTTTGACGCCGATGGGGCAGAAGACCATTAAGGAGAAACTCGAGTGGTTGAAATCTGCCCTGTCGAGCTTAGGCGAGTCCTTCTGACCGGAGCCTGATTACATCGACAAGAAACCGCTTCTGATGGTAGAAAAAGTGGTCCCCCAGCTGTCCAAACAGGAGAACTGCCCATAAACGAGCCGACACTTGGCATTGTTCGCGGCGGACGGCTTGTCCGGTAGTACCCTTGTGCGGTGGCAGGAATCACGATTGTCAAAAGGAGCGACAATACGAATGCATACTTCATGACAGAGCAAGAATGATCGTCAGTCGCTACAATGACTGAGATTTTGATCACCCTTCCGTGTGACTGAAACGCGGCGCGAAAGTGTGCGGTGTCATTGGAGGAAACGAAGGGTCTGTGATGCTGGGCGGCGCACGAGCCTGGGATTCGTCATGTCATCGTACGCGATGCAAACGCGAGGCAGCGGTGGATGGTATCTGAGTGTTTGGCGTTGAAGTCGTGGCCGCAAGCCCTGGACATGGTCAAGGTGCCGGAATCGTTCCGGCCGGTGAAAGTGTACACGCGGCAAATGCTTGCGGATGCAAGCCAGTACTCACTGCATATGCGGGGTGTGCGCGGGCAAATGGCGGCCAAGCGCGCGATGGAAGTAGCGTGCACGGGCAGCCAACATTCTGCTGGACGAGCCGCCGGGCCCAGGAAAAATGACGCTGGCGAAGCGCATCCGGACGATTCTCCCTCCGATGTCACGCAGGATTCCCAACCGCGCCGTCACCGATCCAGCGAGAACGCACGCAGAAGGGTGCCGTTTCCGCTAAATTACGCATTACACTTAAGACCGAGATGGGAAAACGTTCTCAAACAAGCGGTATCGGAGCCGCATCAAACGAGCAATCTCAGGAAGCTGTTGGCGATTCTAGTAGACCGTTTGAATCCGCAGGATTAAGTCTTGAAGAAGTCGAACTGCGCAGGAAGCATTACGGTTTGAATTTTCTGTCGCGCCCGGCACATCTACCGCTTTGGCGTCGCCTTTTGTCTCAACTCCTTCATTTTTTCGCGGCTATGCTCTGGATTGCTGGCGGCTTGGCAATTCTGGCCGGTATGCCACAGCTCGGATACGCAATTTTTATTGTTATCGTGCTCAACGCCCTGTTTTCTTTTCTACAAGAATACCGTGCGGAAAAAGCTGGTGAGCGGCTTCGCAACTTGCTACCGCAGCACGTGATGGTAAGGCGGGAAGGAAAGAGACAGAGCATCGATGCGATAGAACTAGTTCCTGATGATGTGGTTGTTTTGAATGCTGGAGACCGCATCTCGGCGGATATGTGTTTAATCAATGTCCACAGCGTGTCAATCGATACGTCCACGCTTACCGGGGAGAGCGCTCCCACCTCTCCACAATCAGGAGAAACCATTTTTGCCGGTACATTTGTTGTTGAAGGCGAGGCGATAGGGATTGTTACAGCCATAGGAGGAGCAACTCGTCTGGCCCGGATTGCGGAGATGACGACCGCGGGACGCCGTCCGACCAGCCCTCTTGCGCTCGAACTGGACAGACTTGTCCGCATTATTGCGCTCGTGGCCGTAGCTGTCGGTTCCTTATTTCTGGTTATCGCGTTGCTCGTGGGAATCCGACTGACTGATGGCTTTCTCTTTGCGCTTGGAGTGACGGTCGCTCTCGTCCCCGAAGGTTTGCTCCCGACGGTAACGCTATCGCTTGCTATCGGCGCTCAAAGGATGGCGGCGCGGGGAGCACTAGTGCGGCGTCTGGAGTCGGTCGAGACATTGGGTTCAACGACCTTCATCTGTACCGATAAGACAGGAACGCTGACCCAGAATCAAATGTCCGTCGTTGAGGTGTGGACACCAAAGGGACGGGCATATATTGAAGGACAGGGTTATGACCCGACAGGCTCAGTTCACGCCGAGCCAGAACTGTTGCCGCTAATCCAGGAACTCGCTTCGGCGGGAGCACTCTACTCCAATGGTAGAGCTGTCTTACGTGATGGTCGTTGGGTCGCTCAGGGCAATCCCCTCGAAGTTGCCCTCGATGTCTTTGCTCGCCGCCTCACTGTCAATGTCCAAGCCGAAGAAGAGGCTTTGCCATTTCCGCACCGGTTCCCCTTCGACCCTCGGCGTCGGAGAATGTCAATCATTATAGGAAATCGCGCCATAGTGAGAGGCGCACCGGAAGGTGTCCTTGAGCGCTGCCAAAAAATCGGGGATGCAGAACAAGTCGTATCGCATATGGCTGAGCGTGGCTTGCGAGTGATCGTGATCGCGGTTCGTGATCTCGAGGGTATGGAAGTTCCGGGTACACCCGATGAAATTGAAGTTGATCTGACGCTTCTTGGACTGGTCGGTATCGAAGATCCACCGAGATTGGGCGTGGCAGATTCCATCGCCGCTTGTCGGCGTGCGGGAATCCGCGTAGCAATGATTACAGGGGACCATCCGGGAACCGCACGTGCAATCGCCCAGGAAGTAGGATTGTGGACTTCCGATAAACTGGTGATCGAGGGGAAAAACCTCCCTCAGGATGAAGAAATCCTGGGTGCAGTGGTGGATCGTGACGGCATGGTCGTAAGCCGTGTCTCACCCGAAGAAAAGCTCCGGATTGGCCGCGCACTCCGCAAGCGCGGACATGTAGTGGCAATGACAGGCGACGGTGTGAATGATGCTCCGGCGCTTCGGCAAGCAGACATTGGCATAGCAATGGGTCTCTCCGGGACCGATGTGGCACGCGAGGCCGCAGATCTTGTGTTGCTCGATGACAATTTTGCAACCATCGTTGCGGCCATAGAGCAAGGCCGAACCACATTTGCCAATACGAGACGATTCCTCACTTACCATCTCGCGGACAATATTGCGGAGTTGACTCCTTTCGTCGTATGGGCCCTTTCCGGTGGACACTTTCCCTTGATGCTCGGCGTTTTGCAAGTACTCTGCTTGGATATTGGGACCGACATTCTCCCTGCCGTGGCTTTGGGAGCTGAACCGTCCAGCCCAAGAGCTCTTGCCCAACCTCCACTGGGGCGTCACCTCGTGGATGGATCTTTATTGTTTAGAGCTTTCGGTGTTCTTGGGCTAACAGAATCCATCGTTGAGATGGTCACATTTCTTGCGGCGCTATTATTTGCTGGTTGGAGGCCAGGATTGCCATTCCCAACAGGATCTGTGCTTCTTTCTGCCTCAGGAGCTGCTTTCACCGCCGTCGTTGCTGGCCAGATGGCGAGTGCCTTTGCTTGTCGCAGTGCCAGCCTAACGCCAGGAAAACTTGGCTGGTTGTCGAATCGATACCTTGTGATTGCGATCTTCTGCGAAGCTGCGATGCTAATTGGTTTTCTGTATGTTGCTCCTCTTGCGAAGATACTCGGGCAAGCAGCACCTCATCCTATAGGGTACTTTACGGCTCTGCTGGCGATTCCGGCAGTCCTGGCCGCAGATGCGGCCCAAAAACGATGGCAGGCGCGACGATAAGCGTGATGAGTCGATCGAGATAGCCTCTGGTAAAGCCAGAACACCTCTGCTCTTCGGAATACGTTCATGACGCACTGCTTCGGTTATGCCCGTCAGCGGGATGAACAAACATCCGATTGTTGGGCGGCGAGAATGTGGAAAAGCAGGATTGATACTGCTGGCCTTACAAGAACCATCCCAGCAAGGCACGAGGGGCCGGTAATTTTGCCCTCAGGTCGCATACAAAGACAGGTTTTGACAGAGTAATTCGCCCGAACAACAACCTCGCGGCGCTAATACTTCTGGAAATACAGGAAGCCACCGTCGAGGCCCCTCTCGCAGATGCACAAGCGGCTTTTCTGCTGGAGGAGATCGACGGCGAGCCTTATCTGCGCAGGGCGGAAGCGGGCATCGCGACGAAGATCAGGTGGCTGGCTGGCATGGCGACAATTTCGAGAAGGATGTCGGGTGGTATCAGTCGCGAACCGGCAAGAAGACCGTCGCTCCGTATGGCAAGGCGGGCGGTATCGGTCCGGATCTTCCACCGGGACATCCCCTTTCCATAGGTTAAGGCCGGTGGATGCTTGTTATCCGCCGGCCTTTTTATTTGTCTGACTACACAACGATTTCCCTTTTATCTTTGCATCCCGCCTTTTGAACCGGACCCTGAACCTGAACTGGATCCTTTATGGCTGTTCTTTTGGTGTTCCCTGAGCTCATTTGATGAAGAAAATGTCTGCCCACATTGATTACAACGATTCTGTCCACCAGATTGTTCCGCCATGATTTTCTCCTTCGAGTTGGTTGACTTCCTCTTTAGGAATTCTAGTTTCATCAGCCACCCCGGCAATTGAGCGAACTATGTTAGCTGGGGGCTCGTTGCCAGCCTTAGTGCCTGGAAATCACCTCCTTCCACTCAGTCAGGCTTTTATTCAAAGGTTACTTGGCTCGCACCGATGGTGATCTTGTCTCCAGGATTAAAAGCCAGCGTTTGATGTTTTGCTTCGCTTATCTCCTTTTCTTCACGATCTGTATAGACGAAGCGGTGTCCGTCGGTACGCCCCGGGTAGAACCACTCCATCAAACTCATCGGTTCGTTCTTACCGCCTTGCGCAAAAGTCAGGACCACCTTACCTGTCGGCCAGTGCACATCACTATTCGTTTTCGAGGTGGCACTCTGACCGAATTGTGCATGGTCGGCATTCGCGGTCTGCAGCTGAGCGATGACCTTGGTGCCATCCGCGTTTTTGATCTGCACTCGGTTTAAATCGGATGACGATCCGCTGTTGACCACTGTAAACCAATAGGTGCCTGGCGGCAGCACCTGGCCCGGTATGCGCACCGGCTGCTCGAACGTTATCTGCGTAGCTTGGTTCGATACATTTTGTGCGCGGGCCGTAGAGAACAATAAAGCGACAGCCAGTAAAATCGCCGTCCCGTAAGTCGCATACCTTACAGTTCTCATGAACAATCTCCTTTCTCGGCTCTCAGCCATTTGGCCGCGGGTTTTGCGGCGTTCCTTTAAACGGATTAGATCAACTTTCGCGTGAGAATGCTGCGCAGTGAAATACTGAGTGGTCTATCGCCGAATTCGTATTCGCCCTACAGCCTTGCTGACGGAACGTACAGCACAATGCCTAAACGAGTTCTCGTACCTTATTTGAGGCTATTGTTAGCGCAATTTTCTTGCGATTCGAGTGCCTTTCGCCAAGGCTTCCGCACCGGCCCAGATCCCGTAGTTGGCCGGACCATCGATCGTGAAACCACCTCCGCCCCGCGGGCGCGAGCCACGGCGGCAAAATTAATGGGGCTAAGCTTGCAGGCATATTCCGGATTGCCCAGAAAAACCATTTGTTCCCACTTCATCTGCCCACCACAATCTTGATGGGCAAGTATGCTTCACGGCCGTCGACCGGCAGCGTGCTGTGACTACAGGAAATTCCGGATTGTAGTACTGCCATGCGTCATGGCAAATAACGACGCGGGAGGAGTGCGGTGGGCTTGCTGGTTATCATGGCTATGATCGCAGCGTTCTTTGGGTTCACTTGGCTGATGGAGTAAAAAGGCACTAGAGTGGCAATCAAATTGGCAGTTGCTTTGTGTCCGTCGCGACACATGGTTCGAGTGCATGCGTACAATGATCGCCTCGAGACTGAATAAAGAGCCGAGGCCGTACTGCGGGGCACTGTCTGGGACGAAGCTTGTCCACACTGCGGCGTCGCTTTCGAGAAAATCGAGCACGCCGAGACTGGTTCTACACGATAGATGACGGTACGCACTATGCAGCGCTGATCAATTGTGAAAAGCGCCGAGCGAAAGTGAACTGAATCTAGCTCCGCTCGCTCTTATCGCTTGCGAAAAGCGATTGGACCCTCGCCTGCGTTTCTGAGATCGCAAGCCTCGCTTGACGCACGAAGCTCATGGCTTCCATTAGTTTGATCTTTGCTTCGTTGTCATTTCCTGGCATGGCAAGAAGTTCCCTCATCTTCGCTTCGACTTCTTCCAAGTACGTAGAGCAGAGTGCTAGTCGCGTTTTCATCGGGGCAGCTCCCTCCAAGCCTTCTGGAAAAGCCTCTATATCAGAACTTCCCTGTCTGGAACAGTCTGCGCGGCGTAGAACCTTCCGCCATCCCGGGAACGGCCATTTCTGTGCCCGACCAGCACGAGCAGCCGCTTGCTCCTGGTGATTCACGCTGTAAATCAGGGTTGCGCCGCAGCCACCGCGAGCACCGCGCTTCTAATTCTAGGAAGCCGTTCGCGTTTGGGCGCAATGCTGATACTGACAGAATCCACCGAGAACCAGGCTAATCCCTAGGAAGCTTGGGTTATGTCGGCATGCACGCTGCCCTTCGGCCCATTAACCACAACCCGTACCGGCCACCTCACAATGGGTCCATGCTGCCGAATGCAATCGGATATGGATCGCGCTGCGTTCCGACATTAGGAACCAGTCTAACGGGTTCCAAACGTCATTTTAAGAAAAGCACCTCGTTTGAGTCGCTGCTCCTCCCCTGTACCTTGGTACAGCTTCAAATTCCCTTCTTGCTCGCTATTGTTGATGATGGTAGTCGCCAGTTTAAGCAATCGCCGTTCGCCTTACAACCTCGGCTGCCGAGTCTCTCCAAATAGGGTCCCACTGCGTGAAAAATATTCGCTTGTCACTTTCTGTCTCGCCTCATCCCGTGCTAGGGCAAGATGCTTTCCATTCCTGTCTTAACCTCGAACGACGTAGAGCCGCTCGTGCTCACAAATCGTTAGTGCTTGTTTTCTTCGATCCCGCATCGAACGACGTAGATGGGATCGTCCGCATTGTATCTTCCAGGGTGCGGGCTACTGATTGGATTGGTTGGTTAGAGAATGGCAAGAGACTCGGTGTGCTCTTTACCGAGATTGACGCTGAACGGGGACCATCTACGGCGAAACTTTTACACGACAAGATTGCCAAATCCATTGCTAGTCAAATTGATACCGATCTCGCCACAGGAGTTACTCTGGAACTCTGCTCACCTCGTAAGAACAACGATGGACTATTGGCACGCCCCGTGTTGAGCCTGGTAGACCTCGGGAAATCCAAGTGACAAACAAGTTGGAAGGCAGCAGTGACTGGTTCAGTAACAACGCTGCTAAATTGCTTGCACAGCCTTAATCCATTATGGAAAATACAGCTCACATAGGATCGACTTGCCGAATGTTGCGAGCGTCTTCAGGAGGACTCGTTTCCGGTGCTTGGAACGCTGGTGCTTGGAACGCATCACTTGTCGCCGAAGTCTTGCAGTCATAGCGTTTGCCGAATATTGATTGCAGACGATGAGGTGGCAGTGCGAAGGTTTGTGCGTTTGCTGTTGGAATCCCATGGAGGCTTCGAGGTTTGCGGAGAGGCCGCGAATGGTGAAGAGGCCATTTAACGCACGAAGGAACTTCAACCGGACCTCGTTATCCTCGACATCTCAATGCCGGGGACGGACGGATTCGAGGCTGCTCGGGTTATCCGTAAGTTTTTCCCTAAAATACGTATTCTGATCTTTTCGGTCCACCAGTCACAGGATTTGATGAAAGAAGCAGCCGAGGTTGGTGCGGTGGGATACGTTGAAAAGTCAGAGAGTCAACAATTGTTGAAGGCTATTGAGACGATTTTGCGCGACGGGCAGTATGCCGGTTCGACCATCACTTACGCTTGAGCTCGAGTCAGCGAATCCCATCAATCAACTGTCGCGTATCCACACCTTGACGAACTTTGCACGCTAGGTTATAGCTTTCCCGTCTCCGCAAACTTTCGTGAAGAGTCGAGGTCTGCGCAGATGGGAATGGAGTTCGCGTTTTACAGTAGCAAACTCGAAGAAATTGAGAGTCAGCTTTTAAAGTTAGCTCAATCATTAGACGGCGACCGTGGTGCGAGGTTCAAGATCAATGTTGCAGCGGGCTTCATAAAACACGCACGTCAAGCCCTTACAGAATCACTCAACCAGATAGAAATTCATAATGCGAAAAGCCGATCCGCAACTCAGAAATCATAATCGCAAAGCGCCCATCAAAGAAAATGTACTCTCTGGATTCTCCGTGGCGGCCTCAACTTCTTGGGTGGGAAAACCGTCTGCGCATGTGCCACGGAGCGCAAATAGCTTCAGAGACAATTTGGACTGAGAGCTTTGAAGCGCCCTCGCGGCGCTCAGTGAAGATGATCGGCATTTCTACAGCGGGTGGCTCCGGCGAGAATCGCTGCACATTTCACCTCCATCGCGAAGGCGTATCCATTGCAGTGAATGCGTCCAAGGTCCATCTTCTCGAGAGTTGGCCGTCGGAACGTCATAAAGCCAGCGGTCATGTCCTTAACGGGTAGATGCGTGGCAAGACGCGCATATATGTTCCCTGCTCTTGAAAGCATCCGACGGCGAACAGGCCATCCCACAGTACCGCCCCCCGAAACGTATCGAGAACCAATGACAAGATCATATTTTCTCGCTAGGTCATACATTAGCGGCAGATAGCGTGGAGAGTGAGAAAAATCGGCATCCATAGTACTGAGTGTTTCAAAGCTCTCCGATGCGAGAAGCCATCTAAATGCGTGAATGTAAGCACTACCCAAACCGGCCTTTGCGTCCCGCACATGTATATACAGATTCGGAAAAATCCGTTGCGACGTGCGTACGCCATCCGCCGTGCCATCTGGAGAATTATCGTCCACCACCAGAACTTTCACTGTCGGCAGCACGGCAAAGATTTCTGCGACAAGATTCGTTATGTTGTAACGCTCGTTGTAAGTGGGAATGACTATCCAACGCATTGGTGACGTGTACATGCTGCAATCGCTTGGCAAATGACGACCAAATCTGATGCCGCATGAATTCCGGCGCACAAAGCGCGGATGACGTTACTAGTTCGGTGGAAAAAGGGAATACGGTGATTTCCCGGGGCGGCTCGGGAAGGGTGCGCCTGCTGCCTTGAAGGATGAATCGAAACTTGTACATGAACTGTGGAGGAGCCGACGATCATTTCCAGGGGATTGTTATGAACCGCTTTAGAAGGACTCGACTCTCAGGCAAGCGGGGCAACGCCATGTCTGGTTTCCATCGGGTCTTATAGCTTCCAAATACATCGGATATGCATCTCCCGCACAAAGCAACTGACGGTCAGCAACGAACTGCGTACCCTCAATGAAGTCAAAATATCCTATGCTTTCATCGTAGCAGCGGTGGCATAAGGGATTGTTGCACAGGTAAGCTGCTCGCCTCTCGATTGATCCCATCTTGTCGGCCATCAACTCGCCCCTGGACATGGCGAAGCGATCTCTATCGCATAGCGGGTTCGCCGGTGCGCCCATTCTCCACCCCGCTCAGGTCCATCTTGAGCCAAGAATAGAGGGGGACTTGATATACCGACATACCGGAATATATGAACGCCGATGGGAGAAAACACTGGAAGCGGTCAGTGCTTACCTGGTAGACCAACGGCCAGTGTGGCGTGAGTTCGCAGAATGACAGGCGCGGTGGTAGTTTGCCACTTTCGCGAAATTAAAGCTTTGAGTTGACCGATTGACTAGACCGTGGCTGCAGCATAGGGAGTGTGAGCCGTGGTCCGTTAACCGGTAAAACAGCGGGTAGTGGAGCGCAGCCGCAAGCGGAGGGGGACGGAGCTCCGCGCCCGCCGGCCCCCCTTTGAATCATCTGGTAACAAATTCCGCAAAACAGAATCCCTGGCGATGGCTGAAAACCACCGCTGCGCTTGAAAATCACCGGTTTGCAATGACCAAAACCCCTCGATCAACTCAAGATAGTTTTCATTTCCACTGATAATCGGAGATTTATCAAGAGATGAAGACCACAGTGCTGTTTGGCAACGATCCTGCGCTCGCTGAGCCCTGGTAAGTGGGGTACGGGAAAAAACATTGGGCTAGTAGGAACTCCAAATGTCCTGGAAAGGGCATTCACCGTAGGCCAAGCCGGAGCCAAAACCAGAAGAATAGTGGAGGGGACCGCATATATGGCGCTCGAGACATTCCGACCGAGGATAATCACCCTGCTTTCGTTTACGTTCATCTCAATTGCAATTGCTCCGACTCCAGCACGAGCCCAGGCTCCGCCATACAGGATTCACGAAGACACGAGATTTACGTTTTCACCGTTCCTGGGTGGCCGCTTCGGCGGTCGAATTGACGTCAACACGCCGAACGTTGACTACCTCCCTATCCGTAGCTCCTTCAATTGGGGATTCAATGCGGGTGCGCGTATTCTTCCGCATCTGTTTGGCGAATTGATGTGGAACCGGCAGACGACTACTCTAACTGCGCACCACGTCCAAACCAATAGTGAGACTACGCTGACCAACCGTGCCCATCTGGACCTGTACCAGGCAAGTCTGCTTTACGAAATTCCGACAAGTTCGCGGGTCGTGCCCTTTGTAGTCGGTGGCATCGGTTTCACTCACTTTAATTCTCACGGAATTTTGAACTTCGGCTATCGCGGCTCCTACAATCTTGGCGGTGGCGTCAAGTATCTATTGGTTCCGCAGATAGCTTTACGCTCAGAGTTGCGGTGGTCGCCATCGCGCACGACAAGTGCGAGCACGGTTTTCTGCGACCCTTTTCTCGGCTGTTTCACAACTCCCATTAGTAACCATGCCCAGCAGTGGCAAGCGAACATCGGCGTAGAATTTCGTTTCTAGAACTTTCGCTCTTAGCAAGAAATTCTGCGTTAGGGCTGTGTCACCAGGTATTTTTTCATGCTCGCTTCGCTGGTCGCAGCCTGGCAGACTTCGACTGCATTCGGCCGGAAATACTTGTCCTTCGGATCAAGCTTATTCACGTTGCAGTAGTGGCAGAACGAGGGATCGTGCATCTTGCCAGCGGTGATTGGCGGTTTGGCTTTAGCCATCAGTTTTGGAGTTCTTCAGATTCCTGGATGGTGTACTCGGCGGGCCAAAACTCGTTTAAGGAATGCACAAGCTTTTCAGCCTGTTCGAGATTATCCGCAGTCCCGACTTCAAGCAGGTAGTCTTCCAACGGCGGTTCGTTCGGGATGCGGCGGAAAATAGTGAACATTGGCGTTGCTCCGCTTACTCGGCTGCACCATGGAATTCGGTTTCTCTACCCGCATTCCATGTGGCATTGATGGCGAGGAAATAGCACACGCAAAATAGAGCGAGGATGACGATAGCGGCTATGGGATAGAACCACCATGTTACGCCGAGTTGGGGCCGACGCTTCATGCCAGAGACTCTAAAACGAAACGCCAAAATACTTGTCCGAGAGCGCCGGACAAGACTTTGGGGTGGAGTTGGGTGTACGCCTCACCCGGCTGTCTCTTTGTGGGGCGGATACTATCACGGTTCGATGTGTTTTCAAGCCCTGCGGGACGCGGTACGTGGGTTACTAGATAAAACCGAGAGTCGCACACTGCGCAGCGATAAGGCCGTTTGCCAGCCCAAACCAATGCCCACCGTTCAATAAAAGTGCGGTGCCGCGACCTATGCACCGACAAACTGCCGCATCGTGGGCAGCTTTTCTCCATTGCGCCGCTCCCTACGAGCAATCCAACGATATCAGCGCCGGGCAAGGCTGAGTGTGAAAAGGAGGAAGCTGTAACCTACCCGGCGGCCTCATTCTGTTGCGGGATATTATCACTATTTTAGGAAGTTTGAGCCCTGCTCCATTACAGGTAAAAACCGGGGGGTAGTGGAGCAGAGCTCTGCGTCAACAGTTAAGCAAATAGTATTCTCCGGCGAGAACGGTATCAAGTGAGTTCTAAAGAAGAAAAAGCCCCACTCTTGAGGTGTAAGGGGAGGGTGGGGCTTTGGTGTGTCCGTCTGTGTGTTACTCGAAGGCTATAGAACGGCTTGATGGTTTTAGCGATTCTTGACACTCCACGTTAACCTGCACGTTGAGCCCATGCTCAACCGTCGGACAGCGTGAAAGATGCGGATCTCAGGGCGGCCCAGTCTTTATCTTCGCGGGTCACGATGCACGCCCCATTTTTGTCCTTCGCTTTACCAAACAGATGCAAGCGCGATCCGACGGCCGCTCAACCAGACACAAGTGGAACCTTAAGCGTGGAATTGGGGTAGTTTCCCGGGGACGCTATCAAGCTTTCTTCGCTTTTCGACCTCGACCTTTTCTGTAGCTTTCGGCCTTCGTGCGAGCAAGTCTAGCAAGGTCTAAATCGCTCCAAAGTCGAACGCCTTTGCCGTTTCTCAGCTTTACCTTCGGAGCCTTGACCGTACCCTTCGCGATCCAGCGTTCGAGTGTCGCGCGAGTTATCCCTACTGCGCTTGCCGCTTGGGTCGTTGTGTAAGTCCGGCTCATCTATGCTTTTGTATCGTATACAGAAATGGAAGGTCAAGCCGCTCTTCTGCTTTACATTCGATGCAAGCGCGATGCGAGGGCAGTGCGATTAGACGGTGCAGATTTTCTCGGACCGAGGGCCATACCTGTTGACGCGAGTGAAATCCGTAACATTTCTAGGCTAGGAATTTGCTGCTGGTTGGATTTGCTTCGTTAGAGTGGCGAAGTCTTTCTGCGTCCCGTTATTGCTTCTACTTTTAACCAAGCTCGAATCATCTCCTCCAGTTTTTGACTCATTGTTTTGCCCTCTTCCATGCATCGGGCCCGGAACTTGCGTCGCAGGTCAGGATCAACTGCTACTTGAAGCATGGCGACGTTGGATCGAGCAATCGGTTTCACCTTCATTTGAACCTCCAACCCGCTGATTAAGAGCATGCTGCCCGCGATTACCGAGCCTCATCTTACCTGCGGTGCTATTCGCCCTGCTTTGGCCATCATCCGCTTCACACTGTTACTCCTTCGTTTCACGAGATAACAAACGTTGGAAGTATTTGGTTCGTTCCTTTGCATATGCGTCCACACCCAACCGCAGCATGATCTCACAAGCCGCGCCCCAATATGTTTGGACGTCAGACCAACAGGGATCTGGTATATGAGCTGCCGACGCCTAACGCATGACTTGGCGATCACCTACTTGCACACAGGGGCCGCAAAAGTTTACCTCCGAAGTGAAAGAACTTGGAAGTCGGCGTGACCTCATGCGCGTCATTGAGCAGCTGTGTTTTCCTGCAAAATCGACGGAACCCCTTCTCTTCTCAGGTCCGCCTTACTTTTAGCGGCCGCATCAGCATCCACGTAGGGGCCGACTAATACTCGGTAAAGGTCACTTCCCGGCGACTTTGCGACGAATACGCTAAACTTTTTCTGCCGGAGTTGATCGGCCAAACCAATGGCATTTTTCTCATTCTTGATTGCCGCCACTTGAAGAACAAATCCGTACGGGCTCGCTGCACGCTCCCGACCAGCCGAGGCCTTTGATGAAGGGGCGTGATTCGAATTTGGGAATGTCGAATTGTCCGATGTATTGTGCGAAATTGGGCGAGTCCCTGCGGACTCCTCGGTCGAGCGCTGATTGCCGGCATTCCGCCGACTGAAGTATCCGCCGGCCGCCAGCAAGAAAAGGCCGCCAGCCACAGTGACATAAATTATCGTGTGTCGACCCTTGTGAGTGGACCCATTTTCTGCTAGGGGACGCCCGAAGGGCGTTCGTCCAACAAACAACAAGCGGTCGCCTCGGTTTTTAGGCGTGCTCGAAGACGCACGCTGATCTAAATTATCGGCATGAACCTTTCGCCATGACTTTTCAGAATCACTTGCGTCGATTTCTGCTGTGGCATTCCCAACTTGCCGAAGTGAATTCTCACTGGCGTCTGTCAAAGTGTTCGATTCTACGGCATCACCAGTCGACGTACCCTCGGGCGTGAGGTCTTCGTTCGCCTGCGAGATCCACTTCCTGATCCTTTCGCGTGCACTCCCGGGCAAATCGATGAACTGCACGCCAGCGGATCTTCTGGAATGGCTCCGCCAAACAATCCTGCCTTTGGCCTCTATCCAGGGGTGCTCCAGCGAGAACTGGAACCGAAGATTGGGCAGCTCATCAGCAGGGATCTCAGAAACCGCGTGCAGCGCAACGCCCCCTTCACTTATGTTTAGAATGATCCCGCCATTGCCCTTCTCCAGCTCCGCGGAAGAAAACAAAACATTCTGACGCACATAGCGGCGTCGATCGGAGGAATGGAACTCGCTACCGAGCTGAGCACCGTTGGACATACTTAGATTTACTCTGTCAAAGCACCTATTGAGACAATACCTGCCAGATCCTGCCGTAGCTTACCGTATCTGTAATATGGGCACCGCCTAACATCGAAGAGTGACTCACGTTCCAGCCTGGAACTTAAAATGAAATCTCATGACTTCGCCGAGCCGCGAGGCTTCCATTCTTCGGATCGCTGGCTCTAGGCAGCGGGATCGCCCTGCCTCAGAACCAGAGTTGGCGATCCCCCTCGGTTGCGCTCGCCTGGAGATGACTCGCTGCGCAACTCTGGAAGGGGGCCTTCAACTATGTCCAGGATCATCCTAAACGTTCGAGGGTCACCGTGCATGGCCTTACAAATCAAGGCTTCGACTAGTAGGTCGGCGAATATTCTGTTCTTCGGATCGCGTGGCACCTTGCGATTCACAGCCTTGATAAGTGCTTCGGTCAACGGACGCCGACGTGGAGACGACACCCTTCCCTCTTCAGCGTTCGGGGACATCTGTTGCCAGTTACCCGTTTGTGCAACCCTTCTGTTGGCTTTTTCTATGCTCATTTTGTGACACTCATATTGCAAACTTCACCGCACGGTAATTGAACAAACTTTTGGCACTGCCAGTGCTGCGGTGCTAGGCAAAACCTTTCAAGAACACATGCTGAATCGCTGATCGACGGAAGCGCCTTGGATTCTCCAAGCCAAAGCTGCCCGACGACTGCAGCCTGCGAACGAGAGAGCCTGGCGCGAATGAGCTTGATCGAATCGAAGAAAGAACGATAGCTGTTCCAAAACGTCGAAGCGTCCACGTAGCTAAGCAATTTTCCGAGGTTTAGGTCACGCTTTTTGTTCCTCAATGTTTTTGATGTGGATAGTGTGCATTTTTCCTAAGATCCCCGTGACTGATACTTTTTTGTCGACAAATTCACGGGCGAGAGCTTGATTGTCCAACCCGTAGAGGTCTCGGTAACATCATTTTTGAGGAACAAAATTCCGCTACCCATCGACACAATAGTGCCGGTGAATATTTGAAGTTCTTCTTGGTCTTGCGATTGATGGCTTACCGGCGATTCAGGTTGTGGGAAATACTGGGCAACTTTCGGAGTAGCGAAAGTTGTCAAAATCAGACCACCGAAAACGACCATCGGCGAAACACGACTCATGGTTGCACCTCCCGCGGTTTCGCTTTGGCGGGGTTTCGTTAATCTCCTTGGAGGACGGCTGCGGATTAGGTTGTCACTAGGGTTCAAACGGATCAATCAAGCGTTCTCTGTAGGTAGTTACAACCCATAGTCGGCGCTGGCTATACTATAGGCTCCAACCGACCCTAGGAAGGAGAAGTTGTCTATGTCCGCTGATATCAATAAGGCCCTTGTGCGACGGTTTTACGAAGAAATCGACAAAGGTAATTTGGATGCCATGGACGAGTTGGTGGCCGAAGACTATCTTGACCACAATCCACCTCCGTTTCCGGGTTTACCTCCAGGCCGGGACGGCTTGAAGGAAGCTTTCAAGATCTTTTTGAAAGCGACGCCTGGGTACCATCGCATTGAAGATCAGGTCGCCGAAGGAGATAAGGTAGTAACACGGTTGACTTCGTTTGGAAAACACGAAGGCGACCTCCCTGGTGCTCCGGCGACCGGTCGTGAGTTGAAAATGACTTCTATAACTATTCACCGAATCGCTGAAGGCAAGTTGGTTGAGAAGTGGGCGGAAAAGGATGTGCTCGGATTCTTGCAACAAATCGGTGTGATACCCTCGTCGGAATAGAGTCGGAGATCGAGTCTCGCGGCATCTTGCGGCGTGACAGCAACGAGTGATTCTGCGACCACTCCCACGGAGTCGGCAAACCCGATACCGGCGTTCCACACGGACGATAACTGCTTTTAAGCAGGCGTTGACCAAGCCACCGACAGATGTGTACTCTCGCATCAAATTTGCTTGGAGACATCGATGACCGGACCAACTCCTGAAAAAGTAATGCAGATCATTACGGGCGGGTGGGCGACCAGCATCCTTGGAGCGGCCGCACGGCACGGCATTTTCACCGCACTGGAGGGAAATCCGGATACGGCGGAGAACGTCGCGAAGAATACGGGAATTTCGTCCCGCGGCGCCCAGGCTCTACTCGACGGTCTGACCGGATTGGGCCTCCTAACCTTGTCAGAGAAACGGTATCGGAATACCCCGGAAGCTTCCTTCTACCTCGTGAAGGACAAACCCAGTTACCTGGGAGGTATGGCGGAAGTATTTCTGGAGGATTTTCACACATGGCAGAAACTACCGGAGGCGGCTAAAACGGGGCTGCCGACCGCGGCATACAATTCGGAAGTCGCGGATAATCCGTTCTGGCATGTACTCGTCCCCGCGATCGCTGCGCTTTCCATTCCCGTTGCACAAATGGCCGCGGAGCGACTCGGCATCGCGAAAGCGAATGCCGTGTCATGGCTCGACGTCGGCGGCGGCTCAGGCGTCTGGTCGGCGGTTTGGCTCGGCCTGAACAAACAGGCCGTAGGTACTCAGCTCGATTGGCCCAATGTGAACAAGATCGCTCGCGGATTCGTGGCGAATTTTGGCGTTTCGGACCGTTTCCAGACGATCGACGGAGATTTCCACACAACTGACTTCGGCTCTGCAAAATATGACTTCGCAATCTACGGACACATTGCCCACCAGGAGGCGCCGGCCGACAACCTCGCAATCTTCCGCAAGTTCCGCAAGGCTCTTAAAGTCCACGGAACGCTCGTAATCAACGATTTCGTCCTCAATAACGATCGGACAGGCCACCCTTTCGCAATGATGTTCGCTTCGCAGATGCTGGTGGCGACAAAAAATGGATTCACTTACCGGCAATCAGACTACCAGGAGTGGCTCACAGAAGCAGGATTCAAATCGATCGAGGTCGTCACGACGCCGACTCCCGCAACATTGGTCTTTGCCAGCTAGGTCGCCCCAAGCACTCAGGTTCTGTGAATGCCATCGGAAAATCGGAAGTTGAAGTACCGGAACTCCACATCGGGTTTTAGCCTCGTTTGCGCAGCTCATTGCGGATGATCTTTCCGGTAGTTGTCATCGGCAACGAGTCGGTGAACACCACCTCACGCGGGTACTCATGCGCCCCTAGACGGACACGCACGAATTCCCGCAGCTCTTGAGCCAGCTCATCTGAAGGAGAGTAGCCGGGCCGTAGAACCAGCCAAGCTTTCACTCGCTCTGTACGGATGGCATCAGGCACACCCACCGCGGCAGCCACGGCGACGGCTGGATGCTTTATTAAGCAATTTTCGATTTCTCCTGGGCCAATCCGGTAGGCACCGCTTGTTATCAGATCATCGCTGCGTCCCGCAAACCGAAAATACCCACTCTCATCTTGGCTAGCGGTGTCTCCCGTCAGAAGATAGTCACCCGTATACTTGCGTAATGTCGCTTCGGGATCTTGCCAGTATTCCAGGAACATTACAGGGTCGGGCCGCCGTATCCCGATCTGACCCGTTTGGCCGAGTGGCAATTCCTTTCCTTTCTCATCTAGGATGCGAACATCATGTCCCGGCACGGCCTTTCCCATACAACCCGTTCGCACTGGAAACACGGACGCATTGCTGCCGACCACAAGGTTGCACTCGGTCTGTCCATAGAACTCGTTGATCGTCAATCCGAACGTTTCTCTTCCCCAGTCCAGCAGTTCGTCGCCTAGAGACTCGCCGCCGCTGGCCAGGGTGCGTAGCGTGATTCGAGGATTTCGCACGTTCGCTTGCCGTAGGATTTTCAAAGCCGTCGGCGGCAGAAACGCGTTGCGCACTCCATGCTCGGCCATCAGTGCCATCGCGGCTTCGGGATCGAATTTGCGAGCGCGATGCGCCAGCACTGGGATCCCGTGATGCCACGCCGGTAAAAGCACATCAAGGAGGCCGCCAATCCACGCCCAGTCCGCCGGTGTCCAATACAAATCGCCGCGTTGCGGAACAAAATCGTGCGTGAGTTCTACTCCCGGAAGATGTCCCAGCAGCACACGATGAGCGTGGAGTGCGCCTTTGGGATTGCCAGTCGTGCCGGAGGTATAGATGATTAGCGCAGGATCTTCGGAAGAGGTGCTAATCGGGAGGAAACGGTCAGATGCGATTCGCACTGCTTCATGGAAGCGAACGACCCTATCGTCGCTACTTGGCTGTTCACGCTCTTCGCCGACCACATAAATCCGCAACAACCGTGGTAAGCGGTCAACGATAGCCAGCACCTTGCTCGCGCCAGTCGCGTCCGTCACAACCGCTTTCGCACCGCTGTTTGCGAGACGGTGTTCCAACGCCTCTTCGCCAAATAATGTGAACAGAGGAATCGAAATCAACGCTGCCTTGAAAGCGGCCAGATGGCTGATCGCTGTCTCCGGCATCTGTGGTAGTAACACACCGATTCGATCACCGCGAATCAGTCCGTGAGCCGATAGCACATTGGCGAAGCGATTGGACAAACTGCGAATATCATCAAAGGTGTAATAATGCGACCGGCGATCCTCGTCGACATAGACGAGAGCCAGTCGTCCGCTTCCATTCGCGTGGCGGTCGCACGCGTCCACGCCCATGTTGTACAGGCTTGGAATTCTCCAGCGAAAGTTCCTTACCAGTTCATCGTAATTCTTGCTTTCAGGCAGCATCGACGCATTTCCCTCATTCAGTCCGCGCGCAGTATATCCGGTAATTTGCTGCGAAGACAGGAGAGGGCTACTGGGAAACTAGCAAGCCACCACCGCGTACCGGACCTTCACTTGTCCGAGCACCGCGTTACGCAGGATTTATGGCAGGGATGCACTCAAACGAGGGTTTAGTTCTTTTTTTTCAACGACGGGGCTTCCTCTCATAGCGAGATGTGCCAGCCGTCTTCTTCCAGATAAAGAGATTATCTCCATCGGAAAACGTACCGATTTGAACGCCCCGAGCCTGCATAGCGCGGCTGACCGCCGATCGAAGATTGGGCAGCGGCACCTCTAGATTCTCCAGGGGGATCTTCATAGCTTCGCCGTCCGGCAATCGTGTCATCTGAGCCGCAATGTTCACCATCAGGTCATGATGCTTGCCGTGCCGTCCCTGTCGGAGTTCAGACAAGGGAACCCGCTCGAATTCACTCCCTGACCGCGCCTGCCGTGTATTGTTCATGGCCACGATAGTAACATATTTCCTGACGTTTACATATTTTTGTGGGTAGCCATGTATATCTTCAGTGACACTACAATGTTATTTGTAATTGACTATTATAATTCGTTTGTATAACTATAATGCTGGCCGATGAGGCACCGATACTCGCAAGGAGGCTTCAATAAAATGCAGACCATTTCACGGTTGGATCAGTTCCGCGGACTTAACTCTCTACAGGATCAGGTGAACCGTTTGTTTGACGAGACTTTCTCTCGCGGCCGGTCGGCGGAGTCCGAGATGGGCACGTGGGCTCCCGCTGTGGACATTTATGAGACCGAGCAGGAGCTGGTTCTCAAGGCTGATCTGCCTGAGGTGAATCAGCAGGAAATCGACATCAGGATCGAAAACAACATGCTGACGATCCGAGGCGAGCGCAAGTTCCACGACGAGGTCAGCCAGGACAATTACCTCCGCGTCGAGCGGGCCTACGGGCCGTTTAGCCGGAGCTTTTCTCTGCCAAACACAATAAATGCGGATGGTATCAAAGCTGATTACCAAAATGGCGTGCTCTCGATTCGCATGCCCAAGCGAGAGGAATCCAGACCTAAACAGATCAGGATCGGCGTCGGCTCGAATGGCCGCGCTTGATTAGAGGCTAGTCTGAGTCCGACGACAACTTTCACAGAGGTGAACTATGGCTGCATCAATTATTCAATTCGATAAACGGGTTATGGCTCGTCCTGAGTTTATTCGGCGCAGGAAGCTGGAGACTCCCCGGATCAGGTCGTTGCAAAAGGCAGTAATTCCTATTCGATCCCGTTCCGCGAGTCGCGCCGCTTATGCGGACAGGTGGTACGCCGTTTCGGCAACTTGAGCATAGGGGGCCAGTCAATACGAACCTCGACTGGCCTGCTCGAGTCCCATCGAAAGGAAGAACATTATGCAGGTAATGCAAAACTCAAAATTTTCAGACAACAGGCCGCACCTGATAGCATCGATCCTCGATAAGCATTCGCCGACATTTTCTCGATGCGCCAATCCGAGCTGCGGTGCCACGTTTGATTACCGCAAGGGGAGCATGGTTCGGGTTCCGTGCGATCATCGACTGTGCTGCGGCGTCGGAAGACAGGTCTTCAAGCACTTTTGGCTGTGCAATGCGTGTCGCAAGGACTACAGATTCACAACTCTTGCTGGCGGCTGGTTTTTGGTGCCGATTCAGCGGAAAACGATGCCCCAATTTCCGTTAGGGCGGCAAAATTAGGGCTGGCCTCGTTTGTTTACCAGACATTGTTGGTTATATAGGTAGATGGAGAACGGAAATGAGCGACTTCCTGAAATGGATTCGAAAGCGGTGGAAGACCTTTCGCCCTCAGTTATTCGAGCCGGACGCTGTTCCGACGTGAACGAATTAACGCTGTCAGTGATGCACCGGAACGTCTCCAATACCACGGAGGCCGGTTCCCGCTGGCTCGCACTAATAACAAGCTTCTCGAATTTCTCTGGCGGAAGCGCGAAAACTGTTCGCCGATAGAGCGTTTTACCTCGAACTCTGCGGACATCTTCCACCTTCGCATCAAAGTCTTGGAAGCTCACATGGCTTCCAGCCATGTTCGTCGATATTCCATATGTCGAGACTCGTTGGGTCGTGCGAGGGGTAGTTTGTGGCCAAAAGAACGCCTCCGAGGCCACGTTTGTCACTAAAGCTGGAGAGCGAACTGATTCATCGTCGGTAAGACATGTCGCCGAAAGGGTCAGGCGAGTTCATGTACTCTACGGTGGCTCGCGCGTCATGGCAGCTACAGTTACATGACCTAATACTTTCATGAATTAACGGTATATCGGTACTCAGGCGCTTGGCTCAATGTAAAAGCTGCCCGATTCAGCCCGGCCGCAGAGGTTCGCCAGCAAATTCACGTCAGAGATAGGACAAGACAAGGAACATTATGCATCTACGTTTGGCTATATTCAGTGTATGGGCAATTGCCGCGGTTCTTTTCATGATGACCGGCCAGTGATAGCCCAGCACTCGTCGCAACAAACCGCTCCCGACAACACCAAAACAAACAAACGTGATCGGGCTAAAGACCAATCGACCGCGGATCAGCAAAAAGAAAACTCAACAGACCGTCAACTTAGTCAGAAAATTCGCAGTGCACTGATGCGGGACAAAGCCCTGTCCACTGATGCTCACAATGTCAAGATCATTACCCAAAACGGACAGGTGACCTTGAAAGGACCAGTTCGGACCCAAGAGGAGAAGGACCGGATCGAGGAAAAAGCTGTATCAGTTGCCGGACAGGGCCACGTATCAAACCAGTTGGATGTCGCACCTAAGACGGAGTAACAAACGGAGAAAAACATGGCCGGAAAAAACACAGCCGCATTTGGAATCTATCAGACACAAGGTCAAGCCGATAGAGCAGTCGATACGCTCATAAACCAGGGCTTCAGAAAAGAAGATATCTCGGTGCTGTTCCCCGAAAACCTGGGCTCCAAAGATTTTAAGGCGGAAAAGTCCACCAAGGCACCTGAGGGTGCAGCCACCGGGGCCACCACCGGTGCCGTTGTCGGCGGCACCTTGGGTTTGCTTGCAGGTATCGGCGCTCTTGCTATTCCGGGTCTAGGACCATTTATCGCTGCCGGCCCTATCGTCGGGGCACTCTCAGGTTTGGGTGCGGGAGGAGCAGTCGGTGGAGTAACGGGAGCCCTAATTGGTTTGGGAATTCCAGAATATGAAGCCAAGAGGTACGAGGGCCGAGTCACAAAAGGCGGAATCTTGGTTTCCGTTCACTGTGACAACTCCGACTGGACGAAGAAAGCAAAGAACATATTAGAACAAACGGGCGCCGAAGATGTCTCGTCTACGGGAGAAGCGTCCGCGGATTACGGCGCGACTGATCGCCCCGTGCGTAAAGTGGGAGCATAGCCTTCCTTGCGAGCGTGAAGTATTCCGCTGACAAAACCAATGTGGGGAACAGAGACCCAGGCTGTTCCCCACATTGACTTTCATGTCCTCCCTGTCAATCGACGAAGCCGTAGGTATTCCACATCGCTGTTTGAGGATAGCTCCGTCGCCGAAGTCGTGAGTCTTGCCAACGAAGAGTGGATTTCATGAAGAACTCCAAGCTCCTAATGAAATGCATCCCGAGATGGAAATAATGACAAAGCAGCTGACTCAAGCAAGCACTGAACTTTGGGCGGAAAAAGGATACTCTCCAGTTCAGGAGGTTGATAAAGAGCGTTTTCAGCCCGTGGTCACATGCGTTGAGATGATTCCTTACGAAGTTACCGAGAATTATAGGCGCTGCGGATTACAATCCGGTCGCGCGACGCGCGAACCAATCGCTTGACCTTTTCCATATCTAGACCCACCTAAATTATTGGCGCCGTTTTCTTCATGGACCGCAATTGTAAGAGAAAGTAAGCTGTAGACCGTGGCTTGCGCAAAGCCTACTGTATCGGCCTCTGGCTCCCTCGAGGAACTCGGGTGGTCTCCCAAAGCCCACCGAATCCGCTTCGCCGAATCGGCTAAGCCCATCGGTTGCATAAACTCTCGCGACGAATCCTACGAGCCCATTGCCTGACCATCCGTTAGAAGCCACTCGATAGACTTCCCGAACTCCCGACGAATCTTTAGTAATACTCCTGCCGCCGACTTCTTTCTCACCCCGTTCCATGTGTGACAGATGACCTTGACTAATCCCGATGCGCGATGCGAATTCCTTTTGACTCATATCAAATCCTCTGAGTTGCCGAATTCGCTGACCCACAGCTTTCCACTCGATGAGTTGTTTTTCAGCGTGCAATTCTTCTCTTGAGAGACCATCCAGATTTACCTGCGCATTCGAGAAAGGGCAAGAGGAACCGGAGGCGTCATGCGAGGCAACACGCGTAAATGTAACGAATCTTATCGCGGGAATGTCCGTCTTGCGCGACAGCTTTGGGGCGAAATCTCGGCCATAGCTGCCGAAGGATTGAAAGAACTCACGGCGAGGCACGGGTTTCAGCAATTCGCATTTCGGCGCCGCGGACTAGGGGAGAGACGTTCGAGGGATCGGCGTCGCCATACCCGGAAAAGCCTCTACGGCTGCCCTTTTTGAAGACTCTAGCCTTGAAGACCCAGTGACTTGCCGGAGGATTTGAGAGGAAGTGCTCAATTCTTTTGCCCCTGTGGAGGTACAACAACAATGAAGCGTAGGATTCCGGCTCTCCACGCAACTCAGCCAATCGAGGAGCCGCTCGAAGGGTTGTTCCTGGTCCGTGTCAGTGGGCCTCCTACCGCTGCCATCTGGAAGAGCCGGTCGTAAACGTTCGCATCGACTTCAATCTAATCGTTGCCCATCAATATCCAATCCGCAGTTTTGCCGAATTTTTCAATGAGCCGAATCAGAATCTCTGGAGTCGGCGCCAATTTCCCCCGCTCAATCTTCGACAGTTGCCCCTGACTGATCTCGAGGTATTTCGCCAGTTCTTGCTGAAACATCGCACCTCGGAGTTCGCGAATTCGTGCTCCGATTCCGCGGAGATCGGACCGTTTTCTGCTGGGCTTAGTTTTCACAAATTATTTGACCTGGGCCCGTATTCCCTATAGCATATGCGTAATGGAATACAGCCTTTGAGATAACAATCGGTCGCTTGGTGGTTTTTGTGTGCAGACAACCAAAGATGCATACGTGAAGGAGACGCAATGAATGCTATTACGGAAGACATTCTCGCCGCAACAGGCCAACGCAATTCGAGAACATCACAGATCAGGGGCCAGATTCGAAATACTTCCCACAGTACATTTCGGCCAAATGTTAGATTGGCGAACAAAATTTGGGGAAAACTCCCTAAGGCGGTGATCGAGGTATTAAGAGAACTCTCCTGCCGATTTCAGCTCTCGGTTTCTTCAGGCGACGTGCAACTTCTGGACGGGCACTGGTACATTACACACTCGGGTCTATTAGGAATTGCAAGGTGACGCCGCTGTTCTGCGATTGTCACCACAATTGACCGCTTCAGTTCAGATGTGCCCGCTAGCAAGTGGGTCTTCAAAGCGAGTGTCTTTAAGCCAAAAAGTAAGCGACCGTTTGTCGGCTACGGCGATGCCGATCCCTCCAATGTCTCTCCACTCGTCCGCGGCGCCGAAATGCGAATTGCTGAAACCCGGGCCGTCAACCGGGCCCTGCGAAAAGCCTACGGCATCGGCCTCTGCTCGGTTGAGGAGCTCGGCTGGTCTCAGAAGCCTACCGAATCTTTGCCGAATCGGGTACAGCTCAATGGCGCGAGCGGCAACGGTCATCATGCCAGCCCGCCGCGACTCCGCGACCAGCTCTGCCTCCTCATTCGGCAACACGAACTCGATCCCAATCTGGTTAAAGCCTATGCCGCGCACTTCTGTGGTACCGAAACGATCAAAGATGCCAGTAGGGATTTGGTTGAATCCTTCATTTCTCATCTCGCTGCCTCCGCAAAAGAAGATCGTGCAGGCCTAATCTGCAAACTCAATTCATTCGCTCCCATGGGGGTGCCACGATGAAACGCACAATTGCAGGCCTCAACTCCACTCAGCCGGATAATGCTCCCCTTGAAGGACTATTCCTCGTTCGCGTGGAATGGGCTTCCTACCGTTGGCATCGGCAGAAACCCTTTCTCAATGTCCGTTTTGTCGTTCTCCAACCGGCCGCCTTTCAAAACCGCTCCTTTTCTGGCCGGTTCTACTGCACGGAGCGCGCACTCTGGAAATTGAATTGGTTTCTTCGCGATTTCGGCTACGACCAGCAGCTCTTGGCCGACGATCAGGTTGATGAGAAGGCGCTCGTAAACCTTCGCGGCATCGTTCGAACATCTCACGTCACGATGATGGGCCGTACGTTTCAGAATTTGGAGGCTTTTGCGCCTGTTTCGGACTGGGACGAACTTGCCGCGGAAGTTACCGGGCGCCAGCCGCAGGAAAGCTCCCATGGTCTATAGCCACACCCAGATCAGCCAGTACCTGCGCTGCCCGAAAAGCTATCGCTACCGTTATCTGGACGGATGGCGAGAGAAAGATACCCGGGCCGGGATGGTCTTCGGCCGCTGTTTTGAAAAAGCCCTCGGTGCTTATTTTCGCGGAGAGGATTGCACGGCCGAGCTTTTCAGGGAATGGACTGCTCATCGCGATGCTCCCTTTCAATATCGGAAAGGTGAATCCTGGGATCGGATACTTCACCAGGGCGTCCATTTGCTCCACAGGTTTGCGCAGGATGATCGGATAAAGATCCCGGATCCATCTGAAAACACACAGATTAAGCTAAAAAAGGCGATCGGTGGCGGGAATGAGTTCGTATCCTTTATAGACGCCATTGGCAACCTCGACGGGAAGCGTTGCCTAATTGACTGGAAGACGACCACCAGCCGGTATACCGAAGGTCCCGATGGACTTCTCTCTCTCGACCCGCAATTGATTTGCTATTCGTGGATTAGCGGAATCCCAGATGTATCTTTCGTGGTATTTGTGCGCAAGAGTCTTCCCGAGATTCAATATCTCAAAGCAACGATTTCAGACGAACAGCGGCGGGATTTCGGGCGGCTGGTCGAAGCGACGGTTAATCAGCTTGAAGCAGGCCAGTTCCCTTCCCACAGCGGTATACGGTTTCCTCAGAACGCTTGCATGAGCTGCTCTCACTTGGGGCTTTGCCTGAACAACCCACAATTGATCGAGACAAACCTAATCCGTCGCCCGGGAGCGAGTGACCTTGATTGGCTTGACGAACTTGTGGACTAGCGAGATGCCGAAACAACCGAACCTCGATCGGCGTCGAGCAATACTCGTGCTCGACAAGATCGATGAGATCCTGCATTGGGACGAGACCAAAGATCAGGAGCGGGATGTTCGATTTGTCGAACTCGGACAGTATTTGTGCGAGGTTCGGGCGAAGCAGTACTGGAGGGTCGAAAACTTGAAGTCGTTTGAAGAATTCCTGGAAAAGCGATTCCCCGAGTCGCGACGCAAAGCCTACTACCTGATGGCGATCCATGAAAACTTGACCAAGATTCCCAAGCCAAGGCTAAGGCAAATCGGGTGGCGCAAAGCGGCCGAGATGGTCAAGATCGCACGTCGTGAGGGAGACCAGTTTGATTGTGCACCCTGGGTGCACAAGGCGGAGGAACTCTTTCCAGCACAGTGGGATCCGAAGCTTGGAATTCACGTGACTTGAAGTCGCGGC